>ERZ1292625.1042-Hain-H41-01um-R1-1042-length-36477-cov-6_pt1 | contig 36477 bp, 41 predicted proteins | sample MGYA00564400_ERZ1292625 | MGnify/ENA primary metagenome ERZ1292625 (study PRJEB36523, sample SAMEA6512639) | groundwater metagenome | collected 2019-01-08 | study: AquaDiva: Metagenomics assemblies of 32 groundwater samples
TTCCGGTTACGGTTCCGGTTCCGGTTACGGTGACGGTTCCGGTTCCGGTTCCGGTGACGGTTAATAAAATTTCGCCCCCGTCAACCATCGCCGAGCGTGCTTACCTGTGCGCTCAGTTTGAGGAGAGGGAATTATGTATTCATCATGTCCAAGTTGCAACGGGGATTTGAGCGCAGACAGCATCATCTGCACACCTTGCCAGCGCGCCGGGAATCATATCGTGCGGGGTGTGTGTCACTGCCCCGCTTGCACGCCGCGCCAGCAACAGCACTTCGGAGTGACGTTTGAAATCATCGCGTGTGGCGAGTGCAAGAAAGACACAATGCGCCGCCTGGAATCCACAGAGACCCTGTGTCACGTGTGCGTTGCGCACCGAAATATCGCAGCGAAGCGATGGCGGAATGTCCAACATTTGGCTTGTTCCCTCCGCGAACGCGGGATCCATCGTGAACAGATGGCAGATGTGTATTTTTTTGCCAGCGATGAACTGGCCAGGCTTGCTGCAAAAGAAGCGATCATTCCCGCTCAACGCTGAGCCGGACGCACCAGCAGCCCCTAACTGGGGAGGGCGGGGCTGCTGTTGTTTTAATCTCGCACGTCGCACCGCGCGAACCGGTCTAACCCACCTTCACGCGCGAGATGCGAGTGCCCCCGTTATTTCAATCTTTGCGCCCTTTGTGGTCAGGGGCGCGAGGCAAGAGGCAGTCGCTTTGTGGGTTGTTCCGGCTGCCTCTTTTCGATCTTTCACAAGTTATGGCAGGAATAAAAGAAGCGAGGCATCAAGTGTTAGCAACGGCCATCGTACCCGTTGCAAGTGAACTGCGGTTCAGTGCCGGAGCCGATCTTAGATGGGCGACATCCTATTCCTGCCGCCCATAAGTGGCAGTGAGCATTCTCAATTATCCATTGTCAATTCTCACTTCCATTACGCTGTTTGATCCTGGCCAGCCCAGTGCAATTTGCTTAATGGCCTGATGGGTGATCCTCATAAGGATGGCAGCGGCATCGTGCGCACGCGCGTGCGATGTGTATCTTTCGTTGATCGCAAAAACGACCGGGGAGAGAGCAATTACCGGCAAGTATTAGCTCTCTCCCTTTAGTAGATAGAAAATCTTATCGCAACATGAGGGGGTAAAGCTGGCTCTCCTATCGTCAGCTTTACTCTTCACAAAGGGGAGATTCCGATGCTGAATAAACTTGGTGCAGAAATTAACGAGATCAACCGCGCCAATGGCTGGGAGGTGATCCGACCTGAAGAGTGGGAAACCAGTAAATATAAAGTTCCCGCTGTCCTCGCTCTGATCCACTCTGAGGTTTCTGAGGCGCTTGAGGCGTTCCGTAAGAATGACGCGATTAACTTTGCGGAAGAACTTGCCGATGTCCTGATCCGGGTTTTGGATTGTAGCGCAGGATTGAGAATTGACATGGATTGGGAAGTAGCAGCAAAGCTCGAAAAGAATAAGCTACGTGGTCACAAGCACGGCGGCAAAACCATTTAATTAAGGGAGATTCCGAAATGAACATCTTCACCAAAATTCGTAAGCTATTCACATCGCCCACGAACCGCTCGTCAGCACTCGACACGCGCCAGGCCAACGCGCCGCGCTATCAGGTGCGCCGGCTCCGTAAAGTCGGATGGACGACTGATCTTTTTGTCGCTGTGGATCGGCTGCTCTTAACGCACGGACAGCCCACAGTAATCTGCGCACCCAAACGCACCTGGGCGGAAGCCGCTGCCCTGGCATCATTAGAGAATAACCGCGAGAAAGCACGACGCGTGATGGTTGCGGGACTGCGCGAGGGGAGCTTTGTGGAATGAACGCACAAATAGCCGAAGCGATGGAAATGATGTCGGCCTTGCGCGACGCGTTAGGCGTGGCGCAGAGCGATGCCCACCGCTGGTGGGCCAGGATTGATCCTCACTGGGAGATGGCTGTTAATGGCAAAAGTGAAACGTGGGATGTTGTGCCATCAAGCGAGTCAACTGTAACCATTCCTCCTTACAGTGTAGCGGTCTGGCTTGACGAACAGTTGGTGGCGATGGTTGACCCCTTTGGCGAGAAATTGCCAGAGGGTATTGTAGATGGGGCCAGCTTTGTCGCTGCATTGGATGCGCGCATTGACGCGGTGGCGGCAGAGAGGGGGGAGCTATGACCAAGCAGCAGCAACGCACCAAAACACTGAATTTTCTGCGGGCGTGGCTCAACAGTCAACGTTCCCTGACCGCTGAGGATTGCGCAGTAATTATGGCGTTTATGACATACGCCTATGATAAGGCGTGCAAATGATCGAGGGGCAATATCTTACGCATCCAGCCATCGCCAATGGTGAACCGTGCAAGATTTTGCGCGTGCATCAGGGCTATGTGACGTTTGAATTGCCAAACGGAAAACAGCAGACAGTTTCGGTAAATTCGCCACGGGGCAAAGAACTGATAATTTCAGACATGGCGCACGCCCCTGATAGGGCGTGCAAATAAAAAGGGCATCATTCATCAAAAAAGTCCCTTTGTGGACATTAACGAGAGGAATATATGGCAGAAAAAACAGCAACCTATAACGGAGCAAATAATGATTATCGCATCAGACCTTTGCTCTTTTCGATTGTACAAGAGCGACCCGATGCGGCAGAAGGCTATTTCCCTGATGATCGCGTCAACCCACACTCAAACGAAACAACCACCAAATATGTGCGCAAAGTGCCTGCCCTAGAAGGATTCGTTGACAAGATTGAATGGCGAATCACAGAAGGCGAAGGTTACAGAATCGAATCGCTGGATGTTCGCCTAAAGGATGGTGAATGGGAAGGCGTTTTACAGTTAGGCAGCAAATCGTTCGCTTTCAATTTCCTTAAATTGGCAGAAAATATTGACTTCTCCTGCCCGGTGGAATTCTCGGTCTGGGAAGGCAAGGACAAGGAAAAAAAACCACAAGCGGCTTTTGTGGTACGCCAGAAGGGAATTCCGATCAAATGGAAATATACGCGTGATCACATGGGTGAATGCCCAGACGGCACACAAAACGCACGGGGGAAATGGGATTTCAGCGCGCAAGAAGGATGGCTACTTAATCTTTTGGAAAAACGGATTAAGCCAATTGTGCAAGCTGCTAAAATCGAACGGGAAGGCGACGACGCGCCGGTATCACAAGCGGAAGCAGCACGAGCATTGGCTGACTATCAGTCAGAAGAGATGCCATTTGGTACGCGCAATTTCTTAGCGACATCAATCAGTGACTTGCTTAGCCCACAGCAGGTGCGAGCTATCACAGATGCCTGTGAGACACTAAATCTTGATGCCGACACAGAATTAAGTCGCCTGGCACGGACAGATTGCAAACTTATGACAATCACCGTGACAGCCGCAGCGGAATTTCTGGCATATTTGAAAGCCAAAATGAATCCGGTGATGGATGCGCAAGCACCACCATTCAAAGCACCGTTTTAAGGCGAAAATCGCTTCCGGTTGCCACTCTTATAGTGACAACCGGAAGCCAATATTACGAAGGTGAATTAAAATGGAAAATTCATACGCAGATTTCGCCTGCTCCCCGCAACTAGCACACGAGATGATGGCATTGTGTAGAGAACTAGTGGCGCTCAAATTCACTGATGAGCAAATCGAGAACGGCATCCTGGCCGATCTCAACGAGACATATCGCACGAGCTACGTGTCGCGCAAGCAGTTGACCGATTCGCACGCACGCTATGCAATTGAGTTTCTGAAAGACCGGCTTCCAGCGGAACGACTGCGGAGGCGAGTTAATTTATGAAAATCGCTTATGTAAAATGTAGCCGTTGTGGAATTCAAGTTAGCAACGCCTGCGGCGTCAATGATGACGAAGAGTTGGTCGTTAGAGCATTTGTCGAGTGCGCCGACTGTATTGCTAAGCAACCGGATTGGCAGGCACAGGTTGCTAAACTCGAAGCGCAAATTAAGAAGTGGCGAGCCAAAATCGGAAAACCTGCTATGAAATTTGAATCTGGCACAGGTCTAATGGGCGCAACGGCGACGGGGCAAGTTGTGACAAAAGATAATGTAGGTGAGTTGCCGCCCGGCAGTGTGGTAAGGATTGGGGATGGTTCCCGTCTAATTCACTTGCACGATTCACTGTGGCTATGGTGCTCAGATCACGCGGGGACGTATGACCGCATTGAAAACCTGGCTTGGCGACTTGATGATAATTCAGTCGCGTGCCACGTAAGTCAGCGCGAAGCGTCCTAAAATTTCTGGCGGTCGGGCTTGCCTCACCAATTTACCGGGGGGTTACAGGTCAGGCAGGAAATGAGACCGACCGTCACCCAACTTAAATTATGCCAAAATTAAGAGATATTCCCAGATTCCCCCATTGTTCATATCGCATCACGATGCCATGGACGGAATTAGAGCGACATATTGCCAGCCAGCAAGAGCGATGCGAGGGGATGGCAGCCCTTGACCTTGAGCCGGACTTTCAGCGGGCGCATGTCTGGACGGAAGCGCAGCAGATTGCTTTTGTCGAGTACCAATTGCAAGGCGGCACGAGCGGCAAAGAGCTTTATTTCAACTGTGCCGGATGGGGACTCGATTATCGTGGGCCGTACGTGATCGTGGATGGCAAGCAGCGGTTGCAGGCTGTCCGCCGATTTATTGCCAACGAAATCCCCGCATTCGGGCATTTGTTGAGTGAGTACGATGACAAGCTCAATTTTTTAGATAATCACTTCAACTGGAACGTAGCGGCGCTCGAATCCAGAACGGAAGTTTTGCAATGGTATTTGAATTTCAACGCGGGCGGAACTGTCCACACGGCGGAAGAGTTGGAGCGCGTGCGTAAATTGATCTCTGATGCTGCTCCCCCTGTCTCCAAGCACGATAAGCAGCATCTCCGGTGGGCGTCCAACAATGGCATAACCTCGGACGCCCACCGCCTTCTCGCTCTCTTCAGAATGGAGAAATGACAATGGCAAATTCACTCGATAACCGACAACCTGAAAGTCACGGCGACACTTGCTATCAAGATGCTTGTATCCGTCAACTGTTAGTCGCAGCCGGGCGGCAAGTTGGTTTCCAGGATTTGCAGGCAATCCGGGATCATTGGCCTTGCGCTACCTTATTTGATCTTTGCGTAGCGATGGCTGACAAGCTTGATGCCTCTTGCTCCGTTGCCGCTGATGCGCCGACGACGGAGTTGCAACTAGGCGCATTTTGATACTAGGTTTTACAACTCTTGCGGGATGTGCTGTTGGGCATCCCGCCTTTTTACGAAGATGAAACAAATTGACCGTGAGAAATTATTAGCGTGGTTGGCGGAAACCCGACTTTATTATCGGAAGTTGTCCGGCGAGTATTTCGAGGGGGTGGAGAGAGCCTATGAATGCATTCGGGATGAGATAATAGAGGGCAATTTTGACAAGGAAGAAACTCAGGATAACTTGCGGGAACTGCTCCACGATCTAGCTTTCTTTCAATTTCGCGTTGATAGTAGACTTGACCCTCAATATGAAAGTGGCTGGAATGACGCCGTGACCGCAATCACCAAAAAGGCACGCGACTATTTTGAGGCGCAAGGCATAGCTGCCGACACGCCCATTGAGGAGACATCATGACAGATTTACATCTCGCTTGTCCTGGTTGTGCTGGGAAGGGTAGGAATTTAGTGCATGTGAATGCTACGGCGGGTCACTACTGGCAGTGGATGGATTGCAAGCAGTGCAATGGCGAGGGCAGTCTGTCTGAGGCCGACTGCGATGCTTATTATGCAGCAGAAGATGCGCGCAAACAGCGCAAGGCAGGACGATTAGAGAAAGATATGAGTTCGCGCGAACTGGCGCGAAAAATCGGCGTTAAATGGTCAGAAGTGGTGCAGTGGGAGCAGACTGGCGAACCGGCTGAGATTGGTCAACGTGTGCAGGAGTTTTTGAGTAAGGAGTAGCTATGGACGATCAAACACAGCAACTTTTGCGCGCACTAATCAAGATGATCGTGCAGTATGTCCACTACGACAACGCGCATAAAGTATATGTGGCAGTTACCATTGCTGACACGCTGGCTTTGGAGTGCTTGGAATCGCTGGGCTATGTGCGCCGGAAGCGCATAAAGGCGAGTGGGCGGGAAGTAATGGGATGGGTGTTTGTGGCTAAGAAAATTAAGGCTTTCACTTCCCAAATGAATACGCCGCCCCCAAACTAATCTCCGTCACTCCGAAGTGATGCTTCGCCTTCGCCGCTTCATCTCCGTAATATCTAGCATCTCTCTGATAAGTAGACCATCCGTGTGAGAAGTTTATCAGCCCCCGCCATTTGGATTGCCCGATCCGCACCGAAGTTTCTACACCAATGCGCTGCCCGCGCGTCACGCCATCTATGTAGGCCTGTGGTCGGTCAGTTGTGGTGGCATACAGTGGGCTGCGAAACTGGTAGAGGTAACTGCCACCCACTGTCACCGCCTCGGTCTTTTCGTGCCAGCGATAGCCTGCGCCCACGATTGGCTGCAAGACGCGCTTCGTATACCCATCGTGAACCACATCGTTCTGGTCTGGATAGGACACGTGACCGAAATACGCGCCAGCTTGCACATACACACCGTTTGCTTTGGGAATGAAATAACGCAGCCGCGAATGGGAGCGAAACGCCCAGCCCGCACGGTTGAGATAGCCTTTGGTATCACGCGTGGCTTGGAAGTTCTCTGCGATGGCAAAGTCCTGGCCATACACCCGAAAATTATAGACGCCCTGTCCCTCGATGCCGAAGATTGAGTCATTACCGCCGCCCCGTTCAAATTGCCCATTCACCATCCCGCCGATGTGGCTATTTTGAGCGAAGGCCGAGGTAAGGAAGAGTAAAGTGAGGACTGAGAGTGAGAGTGATTTTTGCATATTTGAATTGCCGGATGCTCAATGATGATTTACCCAAGCCGTCCAGAAACGTCCTCCCAGAGCATTCCCGCACGAACCCGCAAAGAGCGAGAGCATCCGGCAAACTGGTTAATGACACAACCAGGATGAAGAATTATCCTCTCCCATTATTACAAGTCCCTGTACATGCCTCTAGTAAGAACCAACCACATCCGGCAGATGTGGTCTCACACGCCACTGGCCAGGGGACTTGACAATTACCCTGTGAGCACCAATCATCGTTAGTCGCACAAGTGCAAGTACCAAAGAACGCCTCCCCACCAGGCAAGACATAATTGAATGATTGTTGTTCGTCCGACGCGTTACCGCCCAAATGCCCAAACGCTTCCCAAGCCTCAGTTAGCCCGAAAATCTTAATAGCTTGCTCCCTGCGGCTAACGAGCGGCTGGCCGTTTTTAGCGTACTCTCTCAATGTCACCATCGCTTCTGTGATGAATGCCTGCTGTTCAAAGTTTAGTTTGTGGGCATCTTTATACGTGGCTAAATGATGTAGCCACACTGCCGCTTTGTCTTCCTGTGACAACGTTGCGAAGTATTGTATGCGTTGGTTATTGGTAAGTTGCGCGAGTTGCCGGGTAATAACCACTGTTTCGTGAGTAGCCAGCAGTGCCGCGGTCGGAGCGGTCTTCAGCGCAGGTTTAGGGTAAGCGTTAAGTTCCTTAGTTGGACAGTTAATGGACTTCTCCATAGCTCCCCCAGTGGTCGCTAACATAGCGCCAGCCACTACCGCTAAACTCATCGCTGTTATTACTAGCATCTTTTTCATACTGTTAATCTCCTATTTTTAAAGGTTAAGTTGCCTAATGATTAGGCCCAGTCACGACTGGGCAGGCTATACAGGTTGGTTTACTGTCCTGTGCCGCCCGTTGAAAGAAAGGGAAGTATAGCACCATCAAGCCGACTTTTAGTGTGCAACCAACCAGCGCAATCTCAATGAGTCGCAATGCTTCGGCCTGAAACGCCACAGTAAAGAAAATAATCGAATCCACGACCTGACACGCCACGGCTGCCAGTAAATAGCGACCGAACCGCGAGCGTATTGAGAGGTTGATGTACACCTTCAGTAGCACGATCTGCGCCACGAAATAGGCGAGATAGGATGCCACCAGAAAGCGTGCGCTGCTGCTGAAGAGAAAATGAACAACTCCGCTTGTCTCTTCATTGCCGGGCAGCACAGGCAATTGCGCCAGCGTTGCCAATAACACAAACAGCAAAGACAGTCTAAATAGGATGCCCCCTATATTGCTGGCTGCTGCTTGCTCTCCAACGCGTTGTGCCAACATCAATTGCGCGACACAGACTGCCGCATAGAACACATTCCCAGCGTTGCTGGTATACCCGAAGATCGTGACCAGTTTCCCGCCAAAGAGCATAATCAGCACCATGTTGATGGTGATGATTGGCAGTTCCCAACCTTGCCACCGACGACTGACCAAGAGCAATGGGATGGCTTCGAGCAAGATGAGAATGATGAGATACCTATTCATCGTCCTTCCCGGTTTCTACTTTCACTAAACGGCGCGCTATTTCCTTGAAAAGATCGAAGAAAAAAGGCATTGCTATGCCCGCGTTGGCGGCCACAATTGAAATAATCAGTGGCGCAAAGTTCGGCGCGTAATGGTACACCGCATCCTTGACGGCATAACCCATCAATGCGCCAAGCGCGCTACAGGCACAAAGTTGGCGCCACGAAAGAGGGTGCTTCTTGAAGGCGGCCAGCCAAGCATGCCAAACAATCCCCGCGATGCCTCCTGTGACAATAGCACCCATAATCCCTGCCCATTTCGGTTCATCCATAGTCTTACTTCTCACATCTTCCTCCCTAACCCCACGTTAATTGTTACTCCATTTTTACCGCGCCAATCTAAATGACCACGCAGCAGCCAACGTGAGGAAAGGGGAGCAAAATAAACCAAGCGTGCTGCGGTCAGGCGGGGCTTTTCCTGCCGCAGTACCAAGACCCAGTTCTTTGCCAGAACAACTTCGACATCAAACTGAGTACCGTATTGGGGGCTATGCTTTTTCAGATAGAGTCCTTGTGCGCCCCCACCGATCCATACGCGACGGTGAATGGGTGTCGAGGCAACCGCAAACCAGTACCCGGCGTCCTTGTCAAGTCCACCTTCTCCGGTGATTGCCAAGCGCGTCCATTGTTGGCGGATACCAACTGCACCGCCGACCGTTTGGGGGGAACTGAGGGCGGCTCCTCCCCAAACAGTTTGTGCGAAAAGTGCCGAGGGGAACAGCAGTAGAAGATGGAAAAGTACGAGGCGCATCGAGAGTTAAAGTTTTTTGCTTACTAATCTGTCCACGGCGGCGCATGACCAGGCTTTCCCATTCGGAAAGGTAAATTGCACTTGTTCGGTATAGCTTCCCTCTAGCGGCCAGGTAGTTCCCACCGAAGTAAAGTTGACAGCCCCATCCGTGCCATCAGTAGCAAAGACTCCTGCCAGTTGCGTCGCAGAGCGTCACACCTTGCGAGTGAGGGCTGTTGCCACCATTATTAAAGGTCTGAAAATCATCACCCGTTACATGGGTTTGTCTTTTTACCGGATCAGAAGGCATTAGATAGTTTCCTCAATTGATTAAGGGTGCTGCCAGACATCCACCCGAAAAACGCCAGATGCGGGATTGCCACTAACAACTGCGCAATGCTTTACGCTTACCGTGTCGGCAGCGCTGACTCGTGCCGAGAAAATACCATTCGTAGTATTGGAAGCAGTGGGGACTCCCGGTATTGCGACATCGCCAACTACCGCACCTGTGACTGTAATTGTCAGTTCCTCGCAACCAGCGACGGCTTGATTCGCAAAATCCAGCGTCGCCGTGGCCGAGAGATGCTTTGTGATCGCCGTGCCGCCGCCAATCGTCAACGCGCCGGTGGTCAACCCTGCGGTGCCTGTCCCGTCACCCAAAACAAGATTGAAATCTGTCCCGTTACGTGCGATGGCGGGAAAAGAAGTAGTCACGCCGCCGAAGTTCAAGCGACTAAACCCAGTCGTGGCGCTATTGAATAAGGTAATCTGCCCATCAGCCGGGCTATGCAGCCAACCCCGTGAACCGGCTGTGCCGAAGCCAAAATAGAACCCGGTTGAGCGCACTTCCGAGGCGTTCATGTTGCCCGTGATGGCCGCCCCACCAGTGGTCACAGTGAAAGTATGTACTGAGGTCGTGCCAGTGGTAGTTAAATCTCCCGTGATCGTCATTAGCGAACTACTCGTGCGCACCAATTGACTATCACTGAAAACGTTCGCGGCGCTCAGATAGGGGATAGTGCCAGTCGTGGCATTGGCCGTCGCTCCGCCGCCCCCTGCGAGTGCAGCCCACGTTCCCTCCACACACCCCTTGAATACGCCTGCTGCAATGTCATAGCCAATTCGCCCCGTCGTACAACTCCCAGAGAGCGCGGCATATTGTGTGATGGCGTTCGCGCGCGTCACCTTAACTTGAAAGAACATCGCCGCATAGTCAATGGTCGGCAGCGGCGCACGAGTCGCCCACAGAGGTGAAGGAAGCAGGAGCAGTGAAAAAATGAGAAGTAGGTTTTTCATAGAATTTAAGGTTGGGATGCGACAGGCAGTTTCTTCTTCTTCGGAAAGCCGGGCTTGCCATCAATCATTGTCAGCGTATCGTACTGAGCCGGTGATGCGCCCAGTTCCGCCCGCAACTCAGCGATGACGCGATTTTGCACTTCAGTTGCCGCTTCGAGTTCTTTTTGCGCCAGGGCAATGCGGTGCTGCGTGGCATTCACTCGCTGTAATTGCTCAGCCGACAGCAGCAAGGCGTCTTGATTAACAGGCTGTGCGAGCACCGCCACAGTGAGCAAAATAAGGATCAAAAGGAATAGATTTTTCATAACCGGATAATAACATGCTCCTATCGGCGTCGCACAGGAGCAACTGGACGGGGTGCGATGGGTGCGATTATGGACGGTGCTGCTGCCGATGTCGGTGGCAGCTCTCTATCCACCACTTCCCCCGCTGCTTTTGCAGCCGAATCAGCCGCGACATTGACAGTCCCTCGGCGGTATTCGGATTTCATATAATCCGTGAGTACCCGCAAAAAGAATCCCTGCTTCGATTGCGGATTCGGCGCGCCATTGATCGTGGCTTGGTACGAGTTAGCAACAGCAAACGCATCAAGGAAGACGTTCTTATTCTGTGTGGGCGTGCGCCCCTCAACCGTGCCAAACAGAATTACAATGGCTGCCGGATAGGTCGTACCACCATCTACTACGCCATTCCCCGGTCTGGCATCAAAAAGGCGCGTCGGGATGGTCGGTGCTTGAATCGTAGCGACGACAGGGAAGTAGCAAGCAAGTAAGAGTAGCAAGAATAGGTTTTTCATAGATTTAATCCTCAATTCGTAACTTCAGTTAACTCTAAAGAGGATCCCGCCAGGAGCGTAATCCCATTCACGGGGTCAGCGGTATTTTGCGCAAATCGCAGTACCACAAACCCTGCTGTGGAGCCATTCACGACCGTACCTCGTATTTCCAATACGTGAGTGCCAGCCGTGGCTAATGCGCCGTTGATGAGCGTGACAGAAAGATCAACCCGCGTCACCACGAATGAAAGAGACACGTCATTGATTAACTTCGTATTCTGAAGCAGGAAACTCACGCCAGACGGTAGGGTCAACTCGAACTTGTAACCACTGGTGACGCCTCCTAAAGTAAAGGGCACGAATATCTGGAAGATGTACTTCCTCCCAGCGGGAATCCAGAGCTTAAGTTCTGAATCCGTCAAGGTCGTGGTGTTCGTGAGCGTCTGATCGTTTAGTTGCGTGATGGCGTACTTGGGTGATGAGTTCATAAAAAACCTGTGTTATACTTACAAATAAGCCGCAAGAAGCGTCGAGGCTCCCTGCGGCAAAACCACTTTATTACCTAAATAGGAGGTAACTACATGGCTAAAACATATCGTACTATCCCGTCGCTTACACCGCAACTGATCGAACATTTTTGGAGCAAGATTGACAAGTCGCCAGGTCAAGGCACGCAAGGAGATTGCTGGGAATGGAAGGCGGGGAGAATACCGCAAGGATATGGCGCTTTTGGTATTAGACGCAAAAACTTCCCTGCACACCGAATTGCATATCTCATCACACATGGGTGTATTGATAATGAAAAATGCGTTTGTCATACTTGCGATAATCCTCCTTGCTGTAATCCTGCTCATCTGTGGGAAGGGACGTTAACTGAAAATGCCCACGACATGCAGCGCAAGGGGCGGAAGTTTATGGGCGCCAAAGCCAGTGATCTAATGAAACTCAAAGCCGTTCGCGGGGAAGCGCAGGGAATATCAAAGATTACCGCCCAGGCAGTGCGAGAGATTCGCAGGAAATTCAATCCCCCAAATATCAATTTGGTAACTTTAGCCCGCGAATATGGAGTTAGAAAACAAACCATTAAGCAAGTTGTAAGCCGAATGACTTGGCGACATGTGATTGATTGATGCCTTTTCATAACAAAGTTATCCCCTGCCTGCTATTATTTTCCACCACATACGTTGCAACAAAGGTAGTGGGCGTCAACGACGTGTCCGCCGTTACTCGTATGGTAACTTTGTCGGTTCCATCCAATATATCCCAAGTAGCCGTAAGAGTCCCCACTGACGCAACTGCACCTTCACTCTCCACTGTGATCTGCGTGGTTTTCGTGCCTCCCTTGTTGACGGCCAGCCATCTTACTGTTGCCACTAACGTCTGCTCATCTGTGCCGTCACGCGCCTTGATAGTGACGTGTAGCTTACCACCTGCGCCGGTAAGCGTCGGCAGCGCAACCTCGAATAACCCCGTAGCAGTCGCATCCGTGAGAGCCTTCTCTGCGCCATTCACAATCACCCGGTCAACTAAGCTCTGCACTGTTGTCCCAGTTGAGGTGACAACGCTGGTTTGCAACTTGACTGAGCCACTAGCTCCATTACCCGTCTCCTGCCCTGCGATAACCGCTAGGGTCGTGCCTGCCGTATCTGTGCCGCTGGCAGGTGATTGACCAATGGCGTTGTTGCCGAAAATCTGCGGCGAACCGGACTCTGAGCGCAGGAATAGTCGGTGATCGCCCGCTGCGTAATCATTCGAATAAAGTTGCACCGTGTCGGCTGGGCTAGTCGTCGGGGCCGTCGAGAGCGCAAACGCCAGCACGCCTGCGCCTGATGTGCCGATTGCGCCTGCGGAGGTGCCGATGATGAGGGAACCTGCGCCGGTAGCACTGCCAGTGGCAGTGCAACCGGCGCTCAGTCTAAGAACTGCCGCTGCCGCTCGCGCTATCCCTACATCATCATCTCCTGATCTTGAGGCACTTGAATTCCAAGACACTAACCCCGTGGTATTCAAGCTAATGTTGGCGGATGTGGAAAGTGCCCCTACTTTTAGCAACCAATTACCCGGTGAGGCTAAACTTCCACCGTCGTATACGTTGTAGCCGCGCGAATTTACTCCAAGGAATCCTTGTGAGGCACTAAATCCTCCGACATCCGTACCTGCTTGCTGGAACCGTAAGAAGTTAGTGCTCGCCGCCCCGTTCACGATGAATTGCCCACTGCCCTTTAGCGCAAACGTGACTCCGATAGCAGCGTCATCTCCACTTGAGGTAATCGTTGGGTTTGCTCCCGCTGCCGCATTCGCCACCGTAATCTCATTCACCGCGCTCGTTGTCGCCGTCACCTTGATTAACTCATTACCATTCGTGTCGTTGATACCTGTGACGACTTTCGGCGAGGTCAGCGTCATCGTCGTGCCGTCAGTCGTGGCGTTGGTGATACCCCCGAACGCCCCGGCGTTGTTGTACTGCACCTGCGTACTGCTGCCGCCCGGTGTGCCGCCGCCCCCTGCGCCAATGGCAACCCAACCCGTGTTGCCGCTGCCGGACTCTTTCGCATAGACGGTCGTGCTCGCGCCGCCTGCTGTGTTGCGATACACACTGCCCGCTGCCGCTGTCACCGCGCCTTCTGGTGTACCTGAACCGCTCAGGTCTTGCACGCTCCCTGTCCAGACAACTTTGGGCGTGGTGATCTGCGTGGTGAAGGTGGGCGAGGTGGCGAAGACTGCCAGCCCGGAGCCAGTTTCGTCGCTTATGACGCCCGCAAGTTGCCCCGAATTTGTGGCTGCAAATTGGCTCAGCGGATTCGCTGTGAGGGCGTCTCCGCCCCCGCCTTCCGCATTCACAACCCGCGTCCACGCTCCATTGAGACGCTGGACGTTCGCGCCAGTGCTTGACCCGGCAAGCGTGCTGGTGGGCGTGCAATCCGAGCAATAGAGGATTTGCCCCGCCGTACTCGATGGCAGCGTAGCGAACGTGTAACTGAGCGCGCGGAAGCCCAAATAATCGAAGTATGCCGCTTTCGTGAAATCAGAGGGATTAGCCGTCGCGCCGCTTGATCCCACGCTCCCCGTGCCAAGATAGAACTTACCAGGCACGCCCGTCCCGGTAGACAGCCCCGTCTGCGCATACAAGCTCAGCCCCGCTTGATTAGTGCCAACAGGGAGTTTGCGCCCTAACGTACCTTGAATATTAAAGACATTGCGGCTCTCAGTATTCGTATCATTGTGCGCGGCCTGATCTCCGCGCTCAATCACCAAGTCTGTGGCTGACACGCCGCCGCCCGTGCCGCCCGCGCTCCAAACTAGACTTTTTGTCCCCAATTGATTTTGCGCAACATACTTATCGGGATTGGAGCGATTACGCGGTACTTGCCATTTGAGATTCTTGTACAGGCTGCCCGCCGCGCCTTCGATAACATAGATATTTTCAAATACCTGCTTGACGGTTGTATCGTCCAAAATGAAGTCGTTCGCCGTGGGCTGAAACCAGTCAGCACGCACCATGTTCATGTTGCGGAATTCACCCTTAGCTGAAACTTTCCCTAGATGCGATTGGTTAAATCCGTTTATCCGCACATTGGAACGTCCGCCTGAAGCCAGCCCACTGATAACATAGAAATCACGCTCCGTGACCGTCACGCTGCCCGTGGCTGTTGTGATGGTCGTCTGCGTCCCCCAGTTCGGTTCAACCACAAACGTTGACGTGTTATCCGGTGCCGTGTCCGTGATGTCGTGATATTTGGTTAGCCAACTTGCCACCGTGATGGTGTCACTCGTATTCGATGACGCGATCCCATACAGATATTTCCCCGTGCCGCCGAGAATCGAAACACGAAAGCCATTATAGGCATTCACTGTCCAGCCTGCGCCCGTCTTGGTAATCGTCGTGGTGCTGCCACCTGTAGCGGTGTTGAGCGAAAGCCCGCCCATTATCCCATCACCCGTTTTTGATGTGACCTCCCACATCTTACCGTCGCCACCCACCGCGCTTCCTGTTAGCATCTGACCAACGTTGAAATTTTGCCCGGCTGAATCAAACTGTCCAGCCACGTACCAATAGTAGGGCGTTCCTTGTTGCCGCACGTTCTCCATTATGATGTCGCCATCACCCCCCGTGATGCGATAGCTTTCCGTCAAGATGTCGCGCAGCACGCAACCACGAATGCTCGCCTCACAGTAAACATCCACGCCATCGGCCAACACATCCGCACCGCCAAAGGTCTGCGCGGACTGATTCTCAAAGGTCGTGCCTTCCACTACCCAATTACCGCCATACGCGAGTAACCCATTTTTGCAGGATTGAATATCCCCCCGCTTCCAATTGATGTGAAGCGCGTTGTATGAGTACCCAGTCGTCGTGCCGGAAATCACCAGCGGCCCGGTATTGTTTCCGCCAATCACGCCCGCCGCGTAGGTGTAGCCCTGCGCATAGCAATCCTCGAAACTGACATTATCTCCCTGGCTGCCCGGTGTGGGTGAAATCCAGACGCCAATCTTTGCCACGCCCGACCCGATGAAGAAACAATCCTCGAACCGAATGTTTTGAATCTTCAGATCGCTGGTATCAACGCCCGTCACGTAGTCAAGAATGATGCTGGCGACACCATTCCCCTGACTCGAATTCGTCTCAAACCGTACGCGTCGAATGCGGGTTCGCGTCATTGAGCGCACATTCCAAGTCGTTTTATCCGTGGTTTCCATCATAAAACCACAGCCCATTTGTTGAATGCCCTCAATCACCCCACCTTGAATGTGTGAGAGTTGTAACGTGTCATTGATGCGATACATCCCCGACAATTTGAGCGCACGATTGTAAATGAATAAGCCGCTGGCATTCGTGCGATTGCCACTACCAAACGCGCCAATAATGGCGGCTTGCACAGGCGCGGTGGTCGAGGATGGAGCCGTCGCCGGGAACGCGCCCCACCATTCAGGGTAAACCGCTTGCAATGTCAGATTGCCTTCAAAATTGATTGTCCCCTGAGAAGCATTCGCATTGGTGAAAATCTGCTGCGCGGGCATATCCACGACACTGAGTATCGTGACCGTGACACCATTAGCAGGCTTCAACGTCGCGCCCTTCTCGAATACCAACCGCACCGTCGCCGGGAACGTCATCGCTGATTGAATAGAATACGTGCCGTGCGGAAAGTACACATCCCCCCCAGCGGTGATCGTCGTGTTGACAAGGGTATTTAATGCCGCACGATCGTCAGTTGTCCCGTCCCCAGTAGCTCCATAATCCGTCACGTTGTAGCCGTTTCCGCCGCCTGCTCCGCCGCTCCCTGCCGCGTAAGTACCGCCACTGCAATAATAGAGGCTGCCCTGGAAACTGAGCGTGGGTGAGACGTTGACAGTACAGGCTGTTCCGTTAGGGTTGACTCGGCTTTCGCGTACCGCTCCCCCCACTTGCCCATACACTGCGACACCCGAGAAACTGAGAATTCCCAAAAGAAGCAAGAATTGTTTTTTCATAATTAGTAGAGGAGATACGCCCGCCAACGCGATGCGGCTTTATCGTAGACTATTTCCGCTGCGCCGCCTGCGCTTATTACGACACTGCCGGTGGTGGTAGTAATGACGCGGTTAGCAACAGCACTGGACGCGCTCTGGTGCGGTAGTGTTAGATCATTTGATCCGCTATTCACTACAATCACGCGGCGGCGGTCGCGTCCGCCTGAGAACCCCGTGATGCTGTAACTTGCCGAAGTCGTAAAATATGCTACGTCGTGCGGGCCTATCGGCATATCGTTAACATTGGAGGTCAACGCATAAGCAACTGCCGTATCAAACAAGCTATCAGCGCCAGAGGCCAGTGATTCATTCGGGGCGTGAATTATCCCTACCCCGCCGCGATCCACTTCCACGCAAGCCCCCAGCCCCGCTACGATGGTATAAACATTCGTATCCAGCGTGACAGTGTCAGCCAGGTCTAACCGCACTGGCTTATAGCCAGAATTCGAGGCACCATTGAACGTGTTCTTTTCGAGCTTCACGCCATAGTTTGAGGAACTAATTGCAGAACCTTGTAGTTGTGTGCTAACCACGGTGACTTGCTCATACTGCTGTCCCTCAAACTGCCCGTCGCTGATCGTGCAATTGATGACGCCGTTGAGCCGCACTTGATAGATGCCGCCATTGTAATTGTTGTGACTGAAATTATGCCCCGTGCCGCCATCATCGGCAATGTGAATTGCCGTCCCGTCAAAACTGCAATAATTCACCGCGATGCGGTTCGTAAAGCCACTGCTATTCCCTGCTTTGTATGAGTCCCCATTGACAATCCACAATCCTGCCCCGATCTTGTGGCTGCTGTGATACTCGAAATCTGCCCAGTAATATTGCGCATCATCGTTAGTGGCGAAATCACCAAATCCAAAGATAGCACTCCCGTTCGTGGCGAGTGCTGCCACAGCCGTATCTACGGCTGTCCCGTTGATATACAACGTCGAAGTCGCCCCGCCCCGCGCCACTTCCAAACGGTAAGGCACGCCCGTACTAATTGCGCGCGGTGTGCCTCCATTGAGCGTCAGCGTGGCATCGGTATGCTGAAGGTCGTGCCGATAGGTGCTGCCGTTATCCCATCGCATCAGCCGTGAGTTATCTGGCGTTGATCCATTATCCGCTGCCGTCTGTGAGCCAAAGAAACCCTTGACAGTGCCACCTGCGCGGAAGGTGTGGCTCCCCAGCGAACGTGAATAGAACGTCGTAGCGTTCGATCCTGTGGTGTTGATAAGCCATTTCCCGCTATCGGTTCCCGTCGTGCCACTGCCCGTCTTTGTCCAACCATTCGCGGCTGGATCAACTTTACCGAAATGCTTGCCGGTGAAATCCACGGCGACGGGGACGATGCGACAAAAAGTAATGTCACTCTCTTGTGTTTGGTCGAGCACGACCCCCCAACGCCCCCCGCTAAAAGTACACATCGTGAGCTTAATATGCGCGCCTGCGTTGTCCCGAAAGCAGGCACCCATCCCGACCGAATCCAACGCAACGATTGAGAGGTTTTGTAGTTTATTGCCTGCGGTAGTGATCGCGTTTGAGGTATGGTCAGAGGCAATAGCAGCATAGCCATAGCGAGACTCAGGACTCCAAATTTCCGTTACGCCTTGCCCCGCGCCCCAGATTTGCATATTCACGGCTAACTGGAATTCCGTCGAAAGCAGATACTTGCCCGGTCCCAATTGTAATATTCCACTGCCCACCGCTGCCGCAGCCGTCTTGGCCAACCCAAATGCCGTATCATTATTAGTGCCAATATACCCGCCCTGACCAGCCCCGCTGTAAGTGGGCGCAACCGCAAACGTGCCTGCTGTGCCGCTGATCGCACGCGTAGCAATCGTGCCAGTGAACATAAACCCATCAGGCCGGTTGATGCACACCAGCTTACCAACATCGGAAGTGGCAAGCGTACCGGTGGTCAGCGTGAAATCAACTGAACTGGCAGTAATAGTAAAATTGTAACCACTAGCGGCATCCCCCACCGCGCTATAACTAGGATGATTGACATTGAACGCATAACCGCCGTTATCATAAGTTTTCCCCGCGAGATAACCCGTCGCCGTTACCGCTCCTGCTGCGGACACGGTAGTACCGGACTGGGAGAGAATCGAATTCTCTAGCCCCGTTACCGGGTCTTTGAAGAGTGGAATGTAATCAGGATCACCATCGAATAATCCAGCACTACCCACCAACGCCAGGATTTGCTGGTCAGTAAAGGTAGTTGACGCGTTGCGGGTAGTCGTTCCCGGCAAATTGAATTGCCGAATTTTAGCCCACGTATCGCTGTTGATATCGAGGCGGAAACTCTGAAGCCCAATAAAGAGGGTCTGCAAGGCAGAGCCAAGCCCCGCGCCTTCCCCTAGCTTATAGAGGCGAGGGAAGTAACGCGCGTGCTGCTCGGCAGGATTGGCAAGATTGGTGGTGGCGGCTAAGACAGTGGGCGGGACAAAAAGAGAGACGCGGTTATCATTATCCGGGTCAGGACGCACCGAACAGGTATAGCGCCGATACCATTCCTTGCTACCAACCACAGACCCCGGAATGGGGACGGTATCGCCTGCGGGCGTAAAGGTTGGATCAACCGTAAAACACAAATCTATCGCGCTAAATAGAGTAAATGCCACACTGCCGCTCGTGCTGGCGTAGTTGGTCGTCAACTCAACCGATAACCGGTCTTCAGCGGTGTAGGCGATGCGATAAATTACTGATCCGAGTTGGATTTGATGCCCGTGGCGGCGGGCATAGCGGGCAGGCAGGGGAGTGGAGAATATTACCGTAGCGTCACCGTTTTGAACTGTACAGCTACCCGTGACGTTGGTAAGTTGGGTAAGGTTGAGATCAGCGAGAGTGACCGCTGCTATTGTGACATCGCTCATATAGTTTCACCTTGTAAGTGAGTTTCGACCGTGAAGGGGAATCCCCATACAGCGTCGTACTAATTGCGTAGAACGTCCAGCAACCTCATTGTCGAGTCGCTGAGACGTTGGCGGAAATCTTGCATTTCCAATGAGAGTTGGGCGAGTTGCAGGCGAAGCGCATAACTATCGGACGGCATCAATGTTTTCACGATAGCCAAAATCTGCGCCGTAGATGAGAGGATTTCCGTCAACGAGCGCCCGCAGTTGTTGACGGTTTGCAGAATCAGGAAAGTACCGCCTTCAACTCCACACTGGCGGTGTTGAGGCGCGCACTGAAGTCATTGATGAGGCGTTGGCGGTCAACATCCGACGTGGAAAGCTGATCCTTCAGCAGCGCATTATCGGTTTTCAATTGCGCGATTTCTGCTTTGAGTTGCGCGATAAATTGTATCGCTTGGGTGTCGGCTTGAATCGCGGTGTCAACTGCTTGTCGTAAGTCGTCCAGTATCATTCATTATTCCAGTGGGGCTGGTTTACTCTCATTTTGAGAGGGGTATGACAATCGCACATATATGCGCTTATAATGAGGGAATGAACCATAATTGTCAGGGTACAACATTCCAACTCATTGAAGAGGGTAACGTCTATTACCGCTGTTTGCTGGATGGCTCATTCTGGAATCACCCCGCAACCGCTACCTGTCCTAACTGCGGACGCCCGATTGATGCAGCAGCGAAATTAGGAGTAATGCAACTTAAGCAAAGCCGCTCAGTTCTCCAAATTAAACTAGCTGGCCAGTGGGTTAATCTTGAGGTGAAAAATGAACGCTGATGATTTGCTTGCTTGTACGCTGCTCATTCTCGTGCCAATAGTAATGCTGCTGTTGGTGATTGCTTTTGAGGTGCGCGCCATCAGACAGGCTCTTGAGAAAAGCAAGGAATCCAACCGCCCTTAAGTTTCTCTGCCTTTGAAGTCATTGTCGAAGGCCAGAATTTGACAAGCGAGTCCTTGCGCCTCTTCGAGTGTCGCTACTCCCCCTTCTATCATCGCCCGCAGGAGCTTAACAGCAGCAATCCCCTGAAACTCGTCTACCTGATTGAACTGCTGCCCGCTCAACGCCAACCGCTCATACCAGCTTACCTCTTCTTTAATTGTCAATTCTTGACCGGTGTCACTGTACCTGTTCGGTTGTCCTTGCATAATTTATCTCATCAGAGCTTGCGAAACTTATATTTACTCTTCATCTCATTGAAGTGCTTCCCAGTTGACACGTCTTTTTCCGGTGCGGTGGCAAGTAATGCCTGTGCCTCAGCAGGCGGCACGTCGCTATAGCTATAGCGCGAACCATTGTGAAAATTGACGACCAGGGTTTTCGTTGTTTCATCGTAGCCAAGACTGGCAATGTTGCTGCTGTTGGTAACTGAAATATTTGTCATAAAATTATCTTACTGCCCGCAATTGTGGGCGAGTTGGCTTGGGAACAGGATGCGCTTTATTCTCCTTGCGCGTCTCATCAGAACGTATCGCCCGCAACAATATTTCCAACGATTCCTTCTTGTCCGCATCCGTTGCTTTTTGGTAGTTGCCATTCTTTAACGCCACTTCCACGCTCTTGATGAACCGCTCGCCCTGCTGCGTGCGCCGGCGCTCGAAGGATTGCCGATCTTCGCTGGGATGCGGTCTGATCTGCCCGATGTTCACTTTCAGTCGGGCAATCTCTTTGGTGACATCATTCGTTTCACGCGTCGTCACTGGCACGAAAGGATTGATAGCATTTAGGCGACGATGCTCCAATGACCGTCCAAGAGCGTCTTTGGCTTCTGGCACTTGATGACGTGCAAACGGAAACCGCATCTTGATGGCGTCCGCGACCCCTTCGCCCTTGCGTTCTTTGGTGTCAACAGCGGCAGCCACATCAGAAACGATGGTAGGCACAACGGAACTGAGTATGCGCCCCGCTTTGAAACTGCGGCTGCGCTCTGATTTTAGCGTGTCAATCGTATCTTTGGCAGCTTTGAGCAATGGAATGTCTAAGATTGCATCGGCTGTTGCGCCGGTAAGATTGGCATTCTTCCCGCCTGCTGCGAGTTCTGCGCCCACGGCGATCAAGGCGCCCAATGGTGCAAGTTGCGAGGTCTGATACCACACGCCGTCAATCTTAATCGCTCCGCCCTGCTTGCCGGTAATCTTATTGCGTTCGCGATCTAACGTGTCTTCCTTGTCATCTGTGGTTGCGGTAGCGAGGCCGGCCTGGCCAAGCAAGAATCCCAGCGCAATCAATGATGTCCCTGCGCTCGCTCTGCCGAACGTCTGTGCAAACGCGCGCTGCTGTTCTGGCGTCACGGCTTTGTTTATCGTGGCGCGAATCTTCTCTTTCATCTCGCCCGCTTCTTTGCGTTGCTGTCTGAGTTGGCGCACATCTCGCACCGCGCGGCCAACCTGTGCGACGTTCTTGCCCCACCCATAAGGCGAGGCATCAAACATCCGCATAATGATGTTCGTGGGCGTGCGGTCAAAGGGCAGCAGGAAGTCAATGCCGAGGTTAACGCTCGCAGGTAATTCCTCGTGTCGCCTCCCTATCAAATCCGACAGTTTGTTACTGTTATTGAACGTGGCAACGAGTGCATCTGCCGCCGCGCCTGCGATCATATCTTCGGTCGGCACTTCAACTAATTGTTTCGCCCGCGCCTTTACATCAACATTCTTGTTCGTGCGCCGCTCAGTTAAGGCCAACGCTTTCGCGCGGTCTTCAATCGAGCGGTTGAAGGCGTAGGTGTTGAAGACTTTATCCTGCGCGGCCATGGTGCGAAACACACCATTGACTAAAAAATCCAACGTTTTACTACCCGACTTCAATTCACCATGTAGTTGCAGCCTATGAAGCGTGTCAGCGTCCACACCCTCTTTCATTATCTCTTTAGCTTGCTTAACTCCTGTGGTTGCCGCTTCGTAGAAAGAGCGCGAGGCTTGCGCCAGGCTTGCGCCGGTGTAGGTGCGCGGAAGATCAAAGAGCGCCGATGCCGTCAGGTCGGCCAGACTGCCGTATGTCTTCGCATACTCATCAAACACTTGATAGGCCGCATTGCCCGTGATGTTGCGCCCAGCGGTTTTTAGCCCTGTCAGCAGCCCCGCTTTCCAGGTTGAAGAAATGATTTCATTCCACTTCGATCTGGGCTGTGCGAAGCGTTCCAAGTCGCGTTTCGCTGTGACAAATCCCTTACCATCGCCCGCTTTGATGGCCGCTATCATTTCTGTCACTGATTTATTCACCAGCGCGACTTGCGCAGCATCCTCCGCCTTGTCCTTTGGCACAGGAATCTTGTCGAGTTCAGTTTTGAGATGACGGAAGAACTCAGCAGGCTTAAAGTCGTCAGGGATACGGTCTTTGATGGTAGACGGCGCTTTGTTGAGCAATTTTTCGACAGTCTCACCCACTGTGCCCGTCGCCTTCTTTATCAACTCCACCACGCGCTTTTCATTCAGCGCCCCCGTCTCATCCTTCGCAAACGTCTGTAACGCGCGCCACGCGGCTGCCAGGTGCGGTCGTACCCGTGCTCCCAAGTCTTTCATCACAGCACGCGCCCAGTTCACGTAGCTCTTGGCGTGCGTGACGAAGTGGCGAGCCAGCGTAGGGATGTCAGCTTCGTTGAATTTGGCGAATGCGCCTGTGCCGAGGAATGAGGTGGTGAAGCCGCCCTTTGAGTTGACTGGCTGTCCAGTTCCGGCTTCGCGCATCTCTTTTAGGATACCTTCTACGTTATCAATCCCGCCCCGGAGCGGCATTAAGACTGCGACTTCTTTACCGTCTTTGTAGAAAGCGATAGGAGCTTCAGGGTTCTGCGCCCCTCGAATCTTATTCGCACCCGTCGCATCCAGTACCGTGCGTAGTTTCGCGGCGTCTACGATTACAGGCGCGCCGACGCCATCGGTCGGTGTGAGAATCGCTACCTGAGAATGGAACACCTTGCCCACTCTATCTTTCGACTGGTGGACTGTCGCACCTTCAATAGTGAGCGGGACTTTATTCGTCTTGAATACATCAGATAAGAGATTGGCCGCGCCTTCCTGGGCTGATTTTCGCCCCTCCCCTTCTTTAGCGAATGCCGCAGCATCTTTGGGAGCTAAGGCGCTAGTCAGGAAAGCGGATTCTCCATCTGAAATTACCTCACCCTTTTCAATTTTATTACCTAGCCAAGCATCCGTTTTTGCAGCGCGCTCTAAAGGGAAAACGCCCGTCACGCTAGAACCTTCAAAACTTTTCCCGGTTACGTCATTCGCGCCAATATCACGTGGCAACGCAGCAGATTTTGACATTGACGGTTTCCAATTCCCTACCGTTGTGGCTGCGTCTAATTTCAAGACTGGCGCATCAATTCGCTTGAGTAAGTTTTTCGCTCCCTCTTCGCTACGAACGCGGAATTCGCCATCGCCCGGCACGGAGATCGTGACTTCCGGCAATTTGCCATCCGTCAGCATCGGGATTGAAGCCTTAACCTTCTCTTGCAGATACGATGCCTGCGTCTTGGTCAATCCCGTGCGGTCGCTAACCTTTTCCTTGTTGACGCTCTCTGTGACACGCTGCTGCAAATCTGGCGTGGCAAGGATGCGGTTGCGATGCGGATTCAAGGATGTCTCAACTGAACGCAATTCGGTCAATAACCTGTCATGCGTTTTCATATCCTTTTCGGATAATAGTTGTTTCCTAATTGCCGCCTCTCTTTTTTGTAAATCTCCAATCTGGTTTGGTGAAAGAGCTTTTGTCTCTGACACGCCCGCGATGCGAGCCAGTTCTGTCTTCTGCTTCTTATCTAAGACCTCGATGCCGGGTAGGTCTTTGTTTTGCAGATAATCCGCTACCGCAACGTCCACAGGCTGTCCTGTCTCTTCCGCTTTCGTTGCAATCTCAGCGAGTTTATTTTGAACCTGCTTACGCTCCTGCTGGTTAATAAAAGTCTCTTCCTGTTTGCCTTTCAACCGCTCAAGTTTTTCCTCTAATGCCAGCACGCGCTTGCCAGCCGTAGCCGATTTCGTCCAGCCTGTCTTGCCAGTACGCCGGTTATGTTTCCATTCGCCTGCTGCTTCCAACGCCTTTTGATACTGGGCGTAAACAGCATCAATTTCTTTCTTGCGTGCGTCGGATTGGGACTTCTGCGCTTTCTCTTCGGCGTCAATGAGCGTGTCACGCCGATAGTTTAGTGCCGCTTCCTTCCCCGCTAACGTAGCGTACTGTTTGCCTAGTTGATCGTACCTTGCCCCTTTTGCCGTCTTCATCTCCTGGTTAACCTGCTGCATCTGCTGGCGAACCGCTTGGATGTCCGACTCTACGGCGTCAATGCGGCTACTCGCGCTTTTCTGGAGTGCGGGCGCAGTCTTTTGCGCGGACTCCGGCGCATCCTTCCCCCGTGCCTCAACTTGTACGCTTATTTTCTGGCGAGCGTTCTCAAGTGGCAATCTAACGTGTGCCTCATTATCAAATACGTCATCAAGTAGGGCTTTCTCTAATGGAACTTTGACTTTGATTGTCGTGTCACCGTAACTCTCAATCTGCCCGTCAGGCCGCGTGCTAAAAAACAGCCCGTCTTCTTTGCCTGTCATCGCCTTTGATTTGACGATCTGCCTGGCATTCGCAGCGGATGTGCGATGATACAAAGTGACAGTACCATCAGAGTTCAGCACCGCGCCTTTTGCTTGCAATTCAGTCGCTAAGTCACGGGCGTTCTCCAGCGCGTCGCCTTTGATGCCTTTGCTCTGTAACGCGGCGATTGACTGGTCAACAGTTATGCCCGCTTCCTTCTTCCCCAACAACTGATCCAGTTGCGCAATATCTTCTGCTGTTTTTGCATCCGTCCGCCTGCCGTATCTGGCTTTCCGGGCTTCGACGGCGGCACGTTCCTTCTCCGTCAGTGTCGGCGTACGGCCTTTCTCTAACTCGCCCAGCAGTTCAGAGACAGACCGCTCCTGAATAGCCGTGTTGCGTGGTAATGGAGCTTCAGGCTTGACGAGCGGGGCGTCAGGATGTGCGACAAGCTCTTTTACCGACTGCCCAGTTTGTTTCGCATCCGCAACATCTGGCTGCGGTTCGGATCGTTTGGTGTCGTCTGTGCGATCTGGCGGGCGTTGTGCTGGCGGTTCAGGCTGCGGGGGCTGCGAAGTTTGAGCTTGGCTTTCGTCACTGCGCGCTTGGTCTGGTGTCCGCCCTGAGCGAACTGCTTGCTCAGTGATGCCTTGAACGCCTGTCCGATTATTTCTCGCAGCTTGGAGGATTCGGTTGGCGGTGTCTTCGACGGCATCATTTGCGATTCTTCTCGTGTCCCGGTTGGAGAGTCCATCATTTACCTCTTGCTGTGCTTTTTTGAGTGCGCCTATGGCCGCGCGTCGCGTCATTGTACCATCCATCAACCCTTGATAAGCGCGCTGTGTTTCAGAATGGTTTTCAAAGGCGCGTTGTCGTTGCTGATAAGCGTCGGAGGCGTTGAGCGTTTCCACCACTGTGTGATTTAGATTAGTTGACCAATCACCGCTGTACTTGTCTTTTATCGTATCCCAATGCGCAGGCGAAATCTCAGACGACCGGTCCACCTCTGCCAAGTCTTGCGCGAACGCATTCTTGACATCAAACGGGTCGGCATCTTCAGCCAAACCTAGTTGCTTTTTCAGTTCGGGATGTTTCCACAGTGCAGGCAGTCTTCGCCCTTTGGTTTCAGTCAGTGTGGAGGTAAAAGATTGATTGCCGTGACTGGAAAGTTTGCCGTATTCTGCAACATCTGCGCCCGTCTCCGCCTTACGTTTATCTACGGATTCCCAATAACGCGCGCGTCGCGCCTGTACAACTGGGTCAGGATGAACGGACACGCGCGTTATTGCTTTGGTTTGCGTCCCTGCGGCTGACGACGAAGTAGCCGCAGGTTCTTGCGTACCCTGGCGGTTTTCATCGCCCACGCCTGCACGAGTTTCGCGCGGCGCTGGAGATTCGTCAGCGACACGTGTGACACTTGGCGGCTCAACCGGGCTTGCTGTCTGATTTGTTGCTCGGTCATTGGCTACCTCTTGACGAGCGGTTGGTGGACGTGCTGTGGGGGCAGCTTCACTGGGCAAATCAGGTTGAAGAATTTCTTGAGGAGTGTGACGAGTTTCATTGGCTACCTCTTGACGAGCGGTTGGTGCGGCTGCATCTGGTTGTACTGACGTTGCAGGTCTACTGGACTCCACTCCCTTAATGCCTGTATCGCCAAGCTGTTCAGGTCGGACACGTTGTAACTGTACACCTTGTCGCGCCAATCCTTCATCTGCCGTCGCTCTTGCAGGAGGCGCTGAATTCTCGGTGATGTTCGGTCGGCTAGTTTCATTGGCTACCTGTTCTTGCGATAACCCGCTTGCTTCAGCCTTACTTTCCCCGCGATCAACTGTTGTAGTACCAGTGGCGGCGGCAGCGGATTGCCTGTCAGGTCTAACTTGTCCTGCGCCTGCGGCTGGTTTTCCCACCACGCCAACAGTCTGTTCAGTTTGACCGCTGCCCGCAGGGATTGCGGGTCTATTCGACGCGGCAGTATCTTGGATTCGTTGCTCATTGGATGATTCTACCACATTCGCGGCTGGTGGTGCTACGGGCGCGGCTCGGTCTTTTATGACAAACCGCGTGTCACCCATTGCCAGACCCACAAGCCCCCATTGGTTTCCTTGCGCATCACGGACATCCCCGTTTACGTCAACCGTGATTTCTCTAGGGCTTTTCCCTTTCATATCCAAAATAATCTGCTTACCTGCCGCTTGCGCCTTTTGCAGTTCCGGGATCACCGCATTGCGCAGATCAACTGAGAAGTTAGGCGAATTATTACTGAATATCCCTTGCGCATCTAACGTTCCCGCTCCTTTGTCTAATAGCGTCTGACGATCAATCACAGTGGGAGCGGATTGCGATTGTGTTTGCTGTGTGGCAGGGGGTGACGTGGGAATTGGCACAACGGGCGGCGGCGCCTTCATCTGCGCCGTTACTAATATCCGTGCCGTCTCCTTATCCATCCCTTTGGGTGTCCGAACCGTGACGGTCTGATCGCCAACTTTCACTTCTCGCAAGCGCGTGCCTTCAATAACTTCTGGCGCAACATCAGCGGGTAATATCTCAACCGTCTGCGGAACCTTCGCTGTCTCTTGCTTCGTTGTGGGCGATGGTTTCGCCGTCCCGAACAATCCGGCACTAATCGCTTCTGCTTCCGCAACCGCATTATCCACCGCACCAAAACGCGAGGCGGGCTGAGGAGGAGTTGTCGTTGTGGTAGGCGTCGCGGTGGGGGCTGACTTAACACGTGCTTCCAGTTCGGCTAGTTGCGCGGCTTCTTGTGCCTGCGCATCCTTTAAGCCTTGAATCGGTACGATCTCGGTTCCACCAACATTGCGACGCGTGGCGCGATCCGCTGTGTCGCGTGTCTCTTGTTCAACCGCAGATTGCGCCGCGCGTTGCCGCGCTTGCGCTTGTGCAGGGTCATCAAATGCTTCAGTAATCGCGCCTTGTAATGGCGGAGTGGGTACGTTGACCGCATTGGCAGCACGGTTAATGCCACGGCCGGCAATTCCTGCGCCGCCTAAGCCTGCCGTCACCCCCAGTGAACCAATAACCGTCTCAACCATCCCGTCCAGCACCTTCGTATCTGGCGCATAGCCCGCCACGTAGGCTTTATTGATGTTGTTCAGAGCTTGCGTTAGAACTTCCTGACCAACCTCTGGTGGAGCACTCTTGATGATCTCTGCGGCCTTGCGCGCCATCATCCGGCTGACACCCGCTTTCGCTAATTGCGCCTCTGCGCCAAATGCACCTTCCAACGCACCAATGGGAGCCGCAATCGTTGCTGCCTGGGATGCTTGTTCTGGCGTTGCGCCTGCTGCCCGTGCTTCTGCATAGACCTGTTGCGCATTCATCCCTGCGCCAATCGCCGCCACGCCTTTCGCGCCTGTGCCTAGCGCCCCACCCGCGAGCAAGGGGACTGAGCCACCAATTGCGCTGCCTAGCGTGCTCGAAATGGTCGGCTTCGCGTTCGGGTCAATCCCCTGCTTCTCCTGGTACTGACGGTCAATATCTGCTTTTGCTTGCCGCGTCCACGGATCAAGTTTCTCCGCTAATGGCGAAATCGGAGCGCCGCCTGCCGCTCGATACAATTGCGTCACGGGATGTGTTTTTATTGCTACATCCGCTAACGTCGCGGTTGCTTGTGGCAGTGACACTCCTGCTTTGTCGAATCCTTTTAATACTTCTGAGGGGAACTGCCGCCAATTAGAATCGCGGGCAGCGATCTCTTGTGCTTGGCGACTTAATTCCTGCCCACCTTCAACGACTGCCCCCCCATAATCCTTGCCCACAACCTTCCCCGCTAACCCGATGGGTGAGAGATTGAGAAGCCCCCGCGTCACGCGCTCCCCTAGCCCCGGCTGCGCTTTCGGCGCTACAGGTGGCTGTGATCGTACTACCTGTCCACTCGCATCCCTTATGACGACTTCAGAAGGCGCATTGGCGATTGATTTCTCGGCTAACTGTTGGAAGGCGGATTTTCCCGGCAACGCCAATCCACTTGGGGCGGCGGGCTGTTGTGGAGCTTGAACGTTTACGGTACGCGATGGCTTCGCCGCAACCCGTCGCAAGGGTTGGATTTGCGGCTCGGAAGTCTGGCCGACTGGGGCTTGTTTCTCCCACTCGTCTGGCGGAGTGAACTTCGCAAATGTATCTACATCAGGCGTCCATTCCACATGTCCGTGCGGGCCTGACCATACTTTCTGTCCCGGCGGGCGCTGCCGCTCATCAGTGACCTTATACCCCTTGCGGCGATATTCATTCGCAATGCGTTCAAATTCCTCCGGGGGAGTATCCGCCGCACCAAAGTCTATCGCTTCCCCGCGTTTGTGCTTGCTGCCGGGATTATGCTTGCCACCCGTCGTGGACGTGATTCGCGCCCCACTCTCATTGGCAACTTCGGTCATTTTCGCAACTGGCTGTTGTTTTTTCAGCCACACTGCGGGATCGGTAAATTGTGGAGTTTGTGGGTCAGGCATTATTGGATTGTGTAACCTTGCGCTTCTAAATATTTGCGTGCCTGCTCTACCGTCGCATTATGCTCTTTCGCATAAGCGTCTAATTTAGCAGCCGAGAAGACCTTCCCTGTCGCAGTCCCCCCACCACTCACCTTCTTCGGCTCAACCCACGACCATCCCCCTTGCCCCTCTGACACATTATATTCACCAGTATGATTGGCCGCGAGGTCTCGCGCTGCCACTTGCATCTGATTATGCGCAGCCGACCGGACTTCTGGTGGCTTCGACTCATCATTCGCAATGGTTCGTTGTGCTGCCCATTCTTTGTATTTCAGTGCGCCTGCTTTGGAAGTGGCTCCACCAGTGCCTTTGGTCGCGGCAATGTCTTTCTTCGTAGCGTTATTTGCTGCTGTATTACCGCTCACGCCTTCAAATCGTCGCTGCCTGCCTGCTTCGGCTTCGGCGGCGGTCTTCTCGCGGCTCGCAATGGCTGCCGCTGCTCGCTTGGTTCTGCCCAGTTCTTGCCCATCCTCGCCCCAGCGGATAATATCGCCACTCTTCGTATCCAGCGCCTCAATGTAGCTCTTCCCATCCGCATCTGCGATAGATTTTACCTGGCTGTAATTCGGATTCCGCGACAGTTGTTCGCGGATTGCCGCGAGACGGTCTTGAATGGCAATCTTCTTGAGGTTCGCTTCATTATCTGCTGTACGATCTCTTTCCAGAGAACCGTAGTTCTGAATCTGTGCGCCTTGCAGTTCGCGCCGCTGCGCCGCGTCTTTCAATTGCGATTGGCGCTGCTGCTCTTGCCAATCTCTCTGTGATCTCTGGTCGGCTCGCTGCTCTTGCTGCAACAACCGTGGCATCTGCATCGTGTTGAATTGGTACTCACGCCCCATTCGAGGGCTGGCTGCACCCACGATACCCGCTGTGGCCGCGCCGCCTAATGCGCCGCCTACCCCCCCTGTCGCGCCACCTTGCAATGCTCCTAGTGCGATGTTTTTCAGTGCGTCTTTCCAGTTACGCTTGATGGGCGCATTCCCGTCCATGTACTCATAGCGAGCCTGGTCAATGTTATCGGCGTAACGTGTGCGGCTACTCGGTGGCGACTGCGAGAATGATGCCGGAGGCGCGGCGCTTGGTGCCTCCGCAGTTATCCGAGGTCGGGTAGCTAGCGGCGATGTGCCACCAGTAGCGGCAGGCGTTGAAAGCGCACCTCCCAGACTATGCGGGCTGGGCAACGTGCCGCCAAACTTCGCGCCAATTTCTTTCCCCACACTCTCAGGCACAAAACTCGGCGTGCGTGCGCCCATAATTCCTTGTGGGTCAGCGCGTTTCTGCAACTTCGTGGCGATGCCCTGCCCGAAGACCTTTTCCAATATCTCTGATAAACTAGGCATACATCCCCCCTCCCATCGGACGATGCTGCATTGGTGCGCTATTACTCGCACCCCCTTGCTTCATTCCATCCACTTCCATTTTTAATTGCTTGACTGCGTTAATTAGCGCCGCCGTGACTGCCTCGTAATCCACGCCCTTCAATCCCTGTTCGTCCTGCGCTACCGCTTCAGGTATTACCCCTTCCACATCTTGCGCCACTAGCCCCTGGTGCTCTTGTCCCTCATCAAGTCCCGCTTCAGGCTTGTACTGATACTGCGCGGGCTGCAATTGCTGTACTTCATTCAATCCCACCGGAGCCGCGCCACGAACGTTTTTGACTCGTTCATCTGAAAGTAAAAATGGGGCGACCGCCGCAGCTCCCCCGATAATCGAACTCCAAATCGAAGGCTTCTGGATAATCTGCGAATTGTACCCTTGATTCGTGCCACTCGTTTGTACCAGTTGCGGCAGCAATGCCTGGCGCTTCCCTAGCTCTAAATTATTCTTGAGGTATTCACCTTGCTGCCGTTCCAGATTCGCCCCCTGCGCCAGTTGCCGCGCGCTGGAATCCTGCAAACGCATCTTGACGTGCAAGGGGAGTCCGCTAGTGAAGTCGCTATTCCAGCGGTTTGCATTTTCTTGCTGCGCGAGGTCGGAACGCGCTTGGATGCCCGGATCAATCTCAGGATTCCACGCCTTCAGGTCTTGCCCCGCCTGTGTAGTCAGCGGGTCTTGATACGAGTAGGATGCCGTCGTGGATTGGCTATAGGGCTGCTGCACAACACTTGTTTTACTTCCGATAACCCACCTGCAACTTTCCGTAACTTGTGCTACAATAAGCAGAACGAGCCTCGTAAGTGCTGATAACACTCACAGGCTCTAACCAAAAATGAAAGGATACTTCACTTATGGCTGATTCAAATTCTACACTTTTACTCACTGCTAATAAAGACATCACACGTTTTCTTTCTAAAGTCATCATCCCTGACGACTCTAATGCCTGCTGGGAATGGATAGCCGGGACAAATAGACAAGGCTATGGCAAATTCTGTGCAATGGCGCGCCCGCGCAAACAAATAACGTTTATCGCCCACCGCTGGTTTTTTCAGCAAATCCACGGTGTGACTTTGCCCCGAAAGATTCTTGTCCGCCATTCATGTGACAACCCGCCTTGCTGCAACCCAGCACATCTATTAACGGGCAGTTACGCGGATAACGCACAAGATGCCGTTACACGCGATAGACTGCCAAAAGGGGACACCCACTGGTCAAAGCAACAACCTGAGCGGATATTACGAGGGGAAAACCATCCTCACTATAAGAATCCTCGCGCCGCAGATGGCTTAGCTCGATGGAGAACAGAGCATCCTGAGTTAATCCCCAGAGGGGACAGAAGCCCCGCAAAACTCCACCCTGAAAGAATGGCACGTGGCGAACGACAGCATCTCGCAAAACTCACTGCTGAAAAAATTCTTGAGATTCGCCAGTGGCACGAAGAGACTGGGATTGGGGCATATAGACTAGCGAGATACTATGGCGTGAGTAAGCCAACAATCCAAAAAGTACTAAGCCGTAAAACTTGGACACATATTTAACTCATATTTCCCATTGTTGCGGATTTGCTTGATAGTCTGTCTTCGGTAGCGTGTGATTGCAGTGGGGAAGGCCGTTGCGGATGATGAGATTCTCCAGCGGCATCCCACAGGATTTTGCGAGTCTGCACGCCGGACGGTTGGTTGTCGGATGTACCGTGGTCAGCAACTCCACGCCTTGATTAAATAAATGAATGCCAGACTCAATCACGATGCGGCGCGTCTCGAAGGGTAATAACCGTTTGCGTTCAAGGCTGACGTGAATCCCGATGGTTGTGGTGTCTACTTGCTCAAGCCCTAAATAACCTGCGAATGATTCGTCTTTGTAGATACCAAAGTTTGCGTAAGTGGAAACCAATTGCAACCAATCACCATAATCCACCTCGCCCGGTTCCAACTCAAACACACGCGGGTAGAGTTCGTGAGGAAGTGGGAGAAGTTCGATCACTGTGGTAAACTTAATTTATGAATAACTTCCCTATGGAATCTGGATGGTACTGGTATCAAGCAACCGACGAGGAACAAGAAAAATGGGAGATTTCTAAATATGAAATCGTCCGCGTAAAAGGCATAACAACACCGCCCAATGAAGCGCAAATGCCTCCGATGATATGGTTAACAGGGAAACGAAAGCCTAAGCGAAGGAATAAGGTTCTAGGTCAATTCCTGCAAAAAATTGAGCCGCTTGTGCGCTAACTCGCGTCTTACTCACGTCTTATCCATCCAAAATCCTTGCCAGTCATTCGCCCCATCATCAATCGGCGCAGCCGTGGGGTTGTAGAGAAATAGGCGAACGGTATCCACCGTTTGCACACGACACCCACTGAACACTAGATCATCGTCTAATCCTGCAGGACGATTCAGCATCACCACGTCGCCCACAGCAATCCCTGTGACCGTCATATCAACCGTGCCTGTGCTATTCGCGCCAATACTGCCAGGGTTAACGCTCGTAGTGGGGATTTCAGTAATCGCGTTAATCCCCAGCCCTAACTTCGTGCGCAACGTCGCTGCATTCGTAACACTGAACTGAATCCCAAAGGGCGATGAGGTAAGTGCTGCACCAATGCCGTCGCCGCTAGTTAGCGTGCCAGGCGCGTAGGCTGTCCCATTAAAAACCGCAATCTGGCCAGTAGACGCACCCGTAATGCTAAAACTAGCAGACTGGATCGCCTCTTGTTGGGCAATCTGAAGTTCGTCTATCTTGACCCCGTAGTAATCTTGGTCAAGTTGATCCGCTTCTCCATATGCCATTAGATTACCGTTGTTTTTGAGGAACTACACGCGTGATTCTTTGATGTATCCCCTCGCGCATAGGCTATCCAAACTTCCGCTCGCTGGGAACTCGACGCGTAGAGCAATGGCGCGCGCGTCTGAAATATGGGTTCTGAATTCCTTCTCAGCCTTTTCAGTACCTGACATCGTGAACGATGCGACTGCTGCGCCTATATTTGAAATGTCGGGATATGCCGATGCCGGGCTGATACGATAAACCCGCAAAGTAGTCGCCCTACCTGTGAGAGTGAATGCCTTCAGCACTTTTCGGCTGTCATCGCTCCCTGTATTTTGAAATTGGCTTACTAGATAGGGCGAGGACGCACTGCCCGCTGTGCCGCCTTCCCAGGTTTGGACTCTGTAATTCCCGCCTGACAGGAGCGTAAAATACAGCGTGCCATTCACTGTCGTAGAATCCACAATTTGCCCGCTCAACGTATGCGGTACGCCCCAGACGCCCAGATTCGTCATAAACGGGATTAGCGTCGTGGTCGCACTGCCATCGTAATGCGAATACAACACGGCTTCATTCTTCGGGTCGGTTAACAACACAACCCGCGAAGCCGTCCAGGATTTCATATCCGACCATACCGGAACCGCAAATTCCGCGTCTACGTTGTCATCAACAGTTGTGCGAAGCGGCTTTTCTGAGTAGCCATAAAAGCGATCTTTGTAGATTACCCCATTCATTGCTGCTGCAAAGCCTGGCTGATGCAGTACACGCACGCGGTAAGGATCGTCCGTGCTACCTGTGAACGTGAACGCCTCTAACGTATTCGCCGTCATCGCAAAAAGGCGCGTTTCCCCCGGCAAAACATTCAGCAAGTCGTCGCCATTGGCCGTCACAAATGCTGTTAGCCCGATATGCTCTGGATTATCGTCCAGCAAGGGGATAATCGTCGGACCCGTGACGGCGGTTGAGTCTGCGCCACGGCAGCCCCACAAAAAGGCTCTCTGCGCATAACTAAAGATGCCCGCTGCTTTATCGGGGCGGAAAACATCGTAAGAAAGCGTCTTCTTGCTCAATTCGCCGTTGCGCCAATCAGCGGCAACCGTAGTGATAGTCGCTGTGGCCGTGGGGTTCGTAGCTGTGCTGAAATTCGCGGTCAACGTCACTGCGGTATTTGAGGTAACAACACTCACGGTATAGGAGTTGCCATCAATCGTGAGGATGTCGCCTTTGCGCAAATCACGGAGCCATCTGGTATTCGCATCCCCGGCTAACGTCGGGCTACCATTCGTAGCCGTGAACGTGCCGCGCGGCGTGATGTAGACATACCTGACGACGTGCAAATCACCGCTCGCGTCCCCCCAATTCGTACCCGCTAAAATCCACCCATCCTGCCCACTCACTGCCGTTGGTAGCACCACATACACATTATTCGCTGTGCTGGCATCCATTGCCGAATAAACAGCCGTGGCGGGCGCAGAAACCGCATTTGTCTTTGTCCGCCACGCGCATAATGCAACGCCCGTTGAGCCTGCCATTGACTTTGTGCCAATCGTGCCTGTAGTGACGTTCCCTGATGGTAAAGTCGGGGCTTCAAAGCCTGCGTCATAGACTGTCCAGGAAGAGCCGGGAAAGCCGACGCGCAACCGCCCAGCCGTCGCACTGGTGGTCAGCCCTGTTACCGCTGTTTCATCCAAATAAATCTGCTTGCTGGTCAGTTCGTGAACAAAGAGCGCCGCCGCATTTTGATACCGAATGAACCCAGCGTATGGCAACCGACCAGAAACAAGTGCGCCTTCAATAGAAGCCCGCTGCGTGTTGTACTGAAAGAGCCGCGCGCCAACGTTCGTGGCAGATGTTTGCGCTGCGCCGTTGGCGACCTCGACGCGTCCATTGGCCCGAATCCAACAGTTCGCGCCTGCCCGAATCGTGTTCTGTAACGCGGGCGGGGCGTAAATTGGCACGTTGGGGAAATACCCCGCATTTAACTGGAATTCTATTTCCTGGAGTTTTGGCATTCTACTGTTTGGCTGCTAATGTCTCTGGCATCTTCGTCAACACCAGATTGACAAGGCATTCAATTAACTCGTCCGCCAATTCATCCGGCACCACTTCACACGTACTTGGCTCAAAACTTGCCGTCACGGTCAACGGCCCCGTCACGCTCGTCACCTCTGCCGGGATATTCACCTGCTGGTCTTTTGACCGCGTATGAATGCGTTCACCGCGCAAGCAGTAATAACTGTGGATGAGCGGTTGTGGTCGCAGGAATGCGCTGTAGTTTTTGAGTGGCTGTAGTAGGTCGCCATCAGCGTCTTGCACAACTCCCCAATAGACGCCCTCCATCAGGATGTCCGCTGCGCTGGTGATACTGCCTGTCGCTGTAATGAGGTTTCCTATGCCTGCGGTCAAAGTGACGGAGTAGTCTTGCTGAAGAAGTCCTCTTTTGGAATCGGATAACATCACTTTAATCGCAAGCGCAGCCAGTGCCGAAGGAAGCGCGGCGGCAATGTCTATTTCAAAATCTTCCGCGATGTTGCCCGGCGTAGTAGCGTTTAGCCGCCGCTTCGCTTGAAGAACGATGTCATTTGTTACAAGCATAGATTACTGTGAGGCAGTAGCGGCAAGTCCTCGGATCATCGCGCGCCATTCGGAATATTCTTTGTAGCCAGCCGCCCAGAGTTCGG
>ERZ1292625.1043-Hain-H41-01um-R1-1043-length-36439-cov-82_pt1 | contig 36439 bp, 52 predicted proteins | sample MGYA00564400_ERZ1292625 | MGnify/ENA primary metagenome ERZ1292625 (study PRJEB36523, sample SAMEA6512639) | groundwater metagenome | collected 2019-01-08 | study: AquaDiva: Metagenomics assemblies of 32 groundwater samples
GCAAGCGTACCCTGCACAAAATTATCATGCTCTGCCCCGACCGACCCCCATACCTTTTGAGGGAAACCGTCAGAAGCCCCGAACCATAACCTTTGCTCGAAAAACGCTACGACAGAGGGATATGAAAACGCCGTGTATTCCTCGATGGTGCCGCCAGAGGTATAAGCCGTGAACAGGGTACTATCGCAGTTTTCGAGCTGGAAGGTATTCGCCCCCGTATCAACAGCCCTGACCGTGTACCGCTTGCCGTTCACCTCGGTCATACCCACAACGCTTTCGATCAGAACAATATCCCCGTTAGCATAGGTGTCAGCCCCGACATAGGTGACAACCGCCGTAGCCGCTTTGGTGATGCCGCTTATCGTCTGGGAAGCCGCCTTGGTGGTTCCGAAGGGGTTGCCGCTGATATCGTAGGTCGAGAGCGTCCAAGCCGTGTGAGAGCTGCGGGTGAGCTTTCTCGGGGCATAATCAGGGTGGACGATATACATGGTGTCGGCGGTCTGGGCGTATCTGATCTCGAACAGGTCAGCCGTCAGGTAAGGGGAGACCACTTCGATGATCTCGGCTACCGTGCCCCCGGACGTGTATGTACCGTATGAGGTACTGTTAATTCCCGTAAGTTCAAAGGTATTCGCGCCCGCGTTCACATTCGCCACAATGTACTCGCGGTTATTAACTTCCAGCATACCAAGAACGCCGGAAATTATGACGCTATCCCCGTTTGCGTAGGTGTCGGCACCTGAATAAGTGACGACAGCAGGGTTAGCTTTGGTAATCCCCGTAATATCCTGCGCCGTGGCCGTGACAATGCCCCCGTCCTTGTAAATCCGCATGACGGTATTTGTGAATTCCAGAATATAAGCCTGATCGGTATTATACTGGAAGGAGACAAGATTAGCGGCCAGATTTGACTTGGTATTCCAAGCGTTCTTGGTGCCGTTACGATAACGGGCGTTTCCTTGGGTGGTGGAGTAGAAATTCATCACCCATGAAGCGGAGGTGAAATACAAAGCCAGATCGGCGCGTCCGGCAAGTTGGGGGGAGACTTCCCCTCCCGCCATGTTAACCTGTGCGAATGTTACCCGAGCCATTTATGTTTCCCACCGCCGCCAATCCTCAGTTTTTGAAGTCCTCATACGGGCGGCTTTCAGGCGCGATCTCTCTACACGGCGGGTCGGCCTGTTCTGACCATCCACGGTGCGCGCGGCCTGTAACGTGGCTTCGTATTGCTGCGCCATGGCCTCTACCAGTGTGGCATTACCAGTAAGCTCATAGGCCATCAGGGTGGCGAGTTTAAACGCCAGTGCCTCGATAAACTTGGGGGAGAAACGGGAGACTGTTTCCAGATTGTATACATAAACGAATTGCAGGGGTGTATCTACATCACAGAGGATATACCCGCCTTCGATCTCATAATCAGTCTCGGGGTCATCCCAATCTTCACCAATGCGCCCGACACGGATAAAGTCGGAAGGGAGTTCATAGCGGGTCGTGTACTCGAATGTCGGGGCAGTAGCATCAGCGGCGATCTCTGACCGCTTTGTTGCAAAATTCCAAGGATGGTCTTCCAGAACAGCGCGGCGGGCTTGGTCGTACCAGAAAGCACAGGCGGCGGCGTTCTTGGAGCCGGTGTCAGGGGGATCAATAGCGGAAACTCCGGTCACTTTCAAATGACGCAGAGCCATATTTGCGATCTCGGTGGATGAGGTAGGTGTACTCATTCGTCCTCCGTAAGAGGTGAGGGGTATGTGAACGGTGGACGAAACACATACCCCTCGCCCTTATAGCCTCTTAGCCGTTGACGGCGAAGACAGCCCTAACAGATACAGTCGCAGCGGTAGAGGCGGCGGCGATTGCAAGCAGGGTCAGGTCATATTCCTGATCTTGCGTTGCAACCGTAGCACCGGCCAATTCACCGACTGTTTTGCCAACATTCGCCGGATCAAAGTCCGTCATCCCCCACGAATTTGCGAGAGCAGACGAAAGGTCTTTCGCATCATCGAGGATGTTGGCATCGGTCTCGGCAGCAGCCCCGCCATTGGCGAGTGTACGGTGGAAGCCGATATTTACATCGGACATACCAGTGACCGCATCACAGTCAATGTAGAGGGAGACAGGAACCCAATTCGCCGGAATGGGAGCAAGCCGGTAAATCGAGTTATTGTCATCAGCAGCAGCAGTTTCAAACGTGATCGTCATCACACGAAGTTGCGCCTGACCTGTTACTTCAGGGCGTACTTTCGTGTGGGTGGTCACGTTAGAGTTCACATAAGCATCAACAACAGCCATGTTATATCACTCCTTTTCTTAGGTTGCGGTCGTCGTGACTTTTTGAACCAGCTTACCTTCAGTCCGTACAGCACCCATAAACATGGAGGCTTGGATTTGGGTAAGGTTGTTCAGGTCAGGACGCTCGTTGATTTTCAGTTTCAGTTCCTCACTGATACCGACACAGATACCGCGCTTGGAGGCAGCGATACAGCTACGGACAGAAGAAGCCACGTTCAGGATAGGGGTGGCAGCATCAGCCGCGAAGTGCTTCAGCTCAAAGCCATTCGCCATCTGTAAGCGGCCATTCTTGCTATCCAGAGCAAACTGACGGGTGAAGTCGCCGGACATAAGTTCGGTTTCGCCCTTCAGGTCGGTGTTTTCTTCGCCAGTGAGTGCCAGCCAGTAGTCTTCGCTCTCATCCACACCAACGTCGCCGTCAATGAAGTTTTGCTCGATTTCCAGCAGCTTTTCGTAGGTCAGGCCAGCAGTTGCCGTGACGGTGATAACACCATCAGTAGCCGCCGTGGTCGTGGTCGAAAAGTCCTTGCCGGTGTAAACCGAAGCAAAGGCCGCTTCAGCCGCGATTGCATCGTATTTACGATACAGGGCGCGGGCTACAGCCAGAGCGTAGTTACGTTGCGGGTCGATCAGGGTTTCGAGATTGTCCTTCTGGTCGAGGTAAATCGTAGCGCGGAAGTCACGCATACGGATACGACGACGACCATGGGTAATATCTTGGCCTGAAGTAGCTTGGTGGCGCGAAGTAATCTCGATTGCTTCCAGCGAACCGATATCTTCGTAGGCGTAGTCTTCACCCTTAACCATCTTCTGCATGGTGGCATCACGGAGGCGCGATTTCATCTGTTGCGCCTTGGTGTGAACCATGTCGGAAAACTGGATTACGAGTGCATTATTGATTTGTGATGTCATAATTTCCTCACTGTTAAAGATTGCACTGTTTCGAGAGCGTAATCCCGTGAGGGGCGTTCTTCTTGCCTATATGCGGCCAACCAGCCTTGCGGCGAGTGTCAGGCCAAGAAGGTAATCTGACTTTTGTATTATTGCATGGGGTACTATTATACCGCAATGGTAATCTATAATCGGTTGTCAACGCGGTACTATGATACCGCTCTAGGATAATTTAATTGCGTTCTTTCATCTATGGGGTATTATTATACCGCTTTCAGAGGTTGCCTATTGACACGTTTTTGCCGTCCCCCTCATACTCCCCCTTAGGGGAGTTTTCTTTTTTCCCTTTTTTTCTTTTTCAGTAATTCATTCAGTTCAGTGCCAACGAAAAACCCTCTGGCGGTTAAACCAAGGGCTTGCCTTCGCTTCGTTAAATTATGGCGTGAGGCTTTTACTCACCGTGCAGGAGGGTATCCACACCCCGGCTTCCGCGTGAAGCCACCGGCCATAAACCTTACATCTTGGCGATTTTCGCGTAGATATCCTTGATCTCGGCATTGATACGATCATGCTCGGGCTTGTTCTTGAAGGGATTGGAATAGTTCTCGTCAGTCATAAGGGCGCGGGCTTTGGCTTGTAAATCGGCCTGTGTCTCTGCCTTGCCGTGCCCTTGGCCGTCAACCGCCTTGTCCTCTTTGCCGTTGTACTCTTTCCGGAGACCAGCGGCCATTTCCGCTATGGCAATCAGGGTAGAATTCGGGGCATTAGAAAGCTGTTGGCGGGTTTCTTCCGAGACGTACTTACCCAGCATGGCATTAGCTTCCTCAAGCTTTGCCGCCTTCTCTGCGCCAAATACGCGGGTGGCGTGAGCGTCAAAGTCCTCATCTGATTTGGTAATATCCGCTTGCGCGCCCTTGATCTTCTCCATGGATAATCCGTCATTCCACTTTTGAAGGGCTTGGGCTTGGGCGGGGGTGAGGTTGATCTCTTTGGCGATCTTCTGGAAGCCGGTCAGGAGTTCCTCATTGTAGAATTTCATAGCCTCAGGAGGGAGACCCTCAGGGGCTTTCAGGCCGTAACCAGCCACATCGTCCGGTACACCGAGGGCTTTGTAGAATGCCGCTTTGCTCTCAGGAGTGGCATCTGCGCCGGGGATACCGAGCTTTTGCCCTACCAGCGATTTCGTTTCCTTATAGGACTTGGCGAGGGAACCAACGTCCTTGAAGTCCTTGAAAGCGGGGTCTTTGGCAAAGTCTCCCAGCATAGAATGAAAGTCATTCGCGGGCTTGGGGGCTTCCGAGCCTATCGCCGGAACAGTCGCGGTATGTGTCGGGTTTCCGGCTTCACCGGCAGTCTGGATAGATACGTTAGCTTCAGTCATATTCCACCTATTGTTTGGGTTGATCGTATTCGGCTTCCTTCAGAATACTGAAAGGAAGGTGTCGGCGCAATTCTAAATATAAGTTCAAACGCATAGCCTGATACATCGTCACTTTCTCGTCCAGTCCTGAAGCCGTCGCGCCCAGCACAGGCACGCCAAAGCCGCATTGGTCTTTGAGATATCGTAATGTTTCTATGCCATCAGGGGTTTTGAATGTCCGGACAAGATGACCCCGGAGCTTATCCTCGGCCTTCTTCTTGGCTTCCTCGATCTCTTTACGTTCGATAAGTTTTTTCTCAGCCTTGACTGAGGGCAGTTCTGATTTCATTTTCCACCTTACTTAGCCGCCGCCGCCAAGTCCTTTACTACGCCAGCCCCTTGCTTAAGCTGCATCATTTGTTGTTGTTGCGCCACCAGCCCGGCCTTCGCCTTCTGGGTGGCTTCCTTCTCGTCCTTGGTATTGAAACATTCCTGAGGCACAGCCCAGATATCGCCCAGCCTCTTTGAAGCCCTCTCATGGTTCATCTCGTCTACCAGCTCAGGAGCCATAGGAGCCACAGAACCGATAAACTGATACAGGTTCATAATTCCCTGCGCTTCTTCTGATTGCTGTTCACGGACGGCGGGTGACATATACCGCACCCAGTAAATGCGCTTCTTCTTCCCCTGAAGGCTGAGAAGGCTCTGGGGGATAACCCTCATATCCTCGTTTGGATTGGCAGCTTGCCATGCCTGTGCCTCGGGAGACCCCTCGACATAGCCAAGCTTGCCAGCACGAAGCATTATATTAAAACATCTCTCTATCAGAGGGGTGAACAGTTCAGAGATAATTCTGGTAACAGGCGAGCGTAAGGTGGATTGCCGGATCGCCTGTCTCCCGACAAACTCCCGCGCCGTCATTTGCTGCTCGTTATTAAAATCAATCAGGCGGTCGATCATGTAGTGGTCATTCACAGTGGCTTCCAGCTTTTCCAGCAGCACAGAGACCTCTGAAAGCGAGCCAACAGTGAATAGTTGCTGAATAGGGTTCTGGTTCCCGCCATTGCCTGACACTCTCAGGACGTTCAAAGCCCCGGCAGAGGTGTCAATCGTACCGCCGCCGAATTTACCATCGTCAAGCAGGGCAAGGGGGGGATCGTAGGACTTCTCAATCCCCATCGTGACCATTTCCCACAGGCTATTCAGTTCCATGATCGTGGGTAAAGCCCTCATCGAGGGCGAGCGTCCGTACTTCTCGCCAATGCGCTTTGAATACCGCGCACAGAACGCCGGAAGCTCATGATAGCCACTCTCACGAAGAACTGACTTCGCCTCAACCTCGATATAGACGGACATGAAAGGCATGTTCTGCGCGCCCTTGCCGCCATCCTTTAATACAGAGCGCGGTTTAATCACATGTAGAACCTTATGCTTGTCCTTCAGCTTGCCGGACTTGAATAGCTCCTGAACCTTGCGGGATACGTTCTTTGTACCGAATTTCTCAACCATCCCCTCGGTCGTGAGCATAAAGCCCTTCATGAATGTATTGATATATCCAGCCGCATTTTCGTCGATACAGTACTGGGAGAGGTTCCATGCTTCAAATTTAAAAGCCGTGGTTTCCCCTTCCTCGACATACATCGTCGGAGTACCAAATACTATGTAATCTGTCATAAACTCGTCAAGAGCCAGACCCAAGCCAGCCTCGGGGTTATCCATCTCCGACTGGATTGTCTCAGTGGCTTCGTCAAAGAACGCCTTCAATTCCTCATCGTCCTTGAATTCGTCCAAAGGCTCTAACTTAAATGAGTAATTGTCAGGCCAGACAAGCCCAAGGAACGCCGAAGACGACGTTTCCGCTGCTTTTCCTGCAAGGTCAGACCAGATTTCGGAGTTGATGAACGCCCCCGGCTCCTCGAATGTCGTGAATGTCGCTTTCCTCTGCATGACGTATTCCGCGACGAGCTGCCAATGGTTCTTCCAGAGGTTCCTTTCATCCTCTAGCCGTCCATGTTCTTCAAGAAGTTTCTTAACATCAGCCGCCATTATTGCCCCAAAAGAGTATTGCGGCCTATGGAAGCGGTACCCTGCGCCCCACCAGCAGGGGTTAATTGCCCCTGCGCGGCACCGGAGAGCGCGGCGAGGCGTTTCTTGCGGGCTTGCTCGACCTGATCGGCTGTCTGTCCAGCGGGTGCTGCTTCAGCTTTCGCTGCTGGGGCAGCGGCCTTTGATCCGCCACCCAATAAGCCCTTGACTTTACCGGCTACTGACATAACTGAGGAGATCATTGCAATCGTGCCGGGATCAATACCCATTACTTTTTCCTTTTCTTCGCAAGAGTAGATTGCACGGCGGGAACCGCCTTCTTAAACCTATCTACCGAAGACTGTACCATGTTGGGAACAGGGTATGCAAACGATAATGCTATAGCAGTTCCACGGTCAGGAGAAGGCAACCCCCGCGCCTTCAAACTATCCACGCTCTCAAGCTGATATTTCTGGTTTTGCGGATTGGAAAAGTATTCTATGTTAATAAGATCATCCTTCAGCTTCTCGAATTGCATCTGGGTTATAGCCGTCAAGTCCAGACCGTCCTTGATAGCTTGCGCCATCGTCCGCCACATGGACATACGAAGGTTGAGACACACGTTCTTCTCGGGGAAGTCAGTCGCCCCCGAGTTAACGCCTGTCACAGGGAGTCCGGCATTGCGACACATATCCGTCACCCCGCCACCCACGCCGATATCATCTATGAAAATATGGATACGATCCGATTTCTTGCGCCAGTGATTGTAACACTCTGCCAGCTTCGAGAACGAGGCCACGGTATCCTTCCCGTGCATCTCGATCATTTCGAGCAGCTTGCGCCCCTGCATCACACCTATCACAGTATCGTCAGTTCCGAACCGCGCCACGTCACAGGTAATACGGATAGGGAATAGCTCATGATCGGCGGCGATAAACTCCCTGCATAGATCCAGACTTTCCTCGGTGATAAGCTGATTACTTGATTGTAAGGCGAATTCCCCTCTGACACGGACACGGAAGAAGTCGCTATCCTCCCCGTAATCCTCAGCCCAGCGTGCGATCTGCGTCTTATTGGTGCCGTCAACCTCCCGGCTGTCTATACGCCTTGTCACCCACCTATGGCGGTTCTTTCCGAAACATGCCTTGAAACGCCCTGTGTTCCTTGTGGGGTTTCCGAATACGATCCAGATGATCTCTGTGTTCTCATCGGTTAAAGCCCCCTCCGTCACCTCGTAAATCTTATCGGAAATAGCTGAACCCTCGTCGAATACCACGATAATCCGTTTGCCCTTGTTGTGAAGCCCGGCGAAGGCTTCCGTCCGGTTCTCCGACCATGGGATAGCATCAGCCCGCCATGACTTCTCCCGCTGCGCGTCTATGCTATGGACTGAGGTGGCGTTGATATTGAACCAGTGCGCGTTTATAGCCAGCCGAAACCATTTCGATATCTCAGGCCACGTCTTTGTCCGAAGCTGGGTGTCGGTATTGGCCGTTACAATGACCCGGGTATCTACACAGGTGGACATAGCCCAGTTTACCACCATGCCTATCTCGGCTGATTTCCCGATACCGTGACCGGATGAGACGGCTATCAGGAGGGGCTGGAACCTGTCAGAGCTATTCAGGTGATCCCGTATGACGGAATTGATATCATCCTGCCAGTCTCTCGCCCCTTGGCTGTCAGATAGCTCCCCTGTTCCCCATGGGTAGGCAAAGCGTGACCAGCCTACAGGGTCTTTATCGAAGCGGGCGATCTCCTCAATTAATTCTTGTTCCGTGTCCTTCAATCACGCGCCCCCTTGCGTCATCCAGCCTTGCGGCCAGTTCAGCCCTCAGGTCTATCGTGAAGCCGCCTTCAATGGGCTGCGCTGCTTTACCCCATGCGCGCTCAAGGATGATCTCAGCGGCCTTCAGCCTGTCCTTGCGTGGGGCTTCCGCGTCTCTCATGACTTCTTCAATGACCGAAACAGCCTCATAGCTTAAATCCTTCAGTCTTTCCTTCAACCTCTCGTCCATCCGAGGACGGCCTGAAGGGTTGCCCGATTGCCCCTTCTGGAATAGAAACTGTTTATCGTCTGCCATGAGATTTATTCTGTCTAATCATTGCTTTGTTTCACGTGGAACTTCATCATTAACCCTCTGCGCTAATTGCGTAAATTCTTTCAGGTCTGCATCTGTCAGAATAAGAAAGGTGTGGTACTCGGCTGTCTGCCAATCTTGACCTTGACCGAATGACACGCGCTTTATTCCTATGCCATAGCTCTCAATTTTATATGAATTTGCGTATTTTGCAATAGTTTCAGTCATTTCTTCACCATTTGCGCTTTCCAGACCGCCCTGTCTTCCGGCGTTTCTCTTTCCTGAATATCAAGCTCATCCATAAACCTCTGTTTATAAGCCTGATATTTAGTTTCCTCAGTCGCCCGTTGTCGGGAGAACCAAGCTCGCCAGTCGAAGGGTTGGGGGTCTTGCACAAAATGCGGGTTATGGTCGGTCATTTCTGTTTCTCCTTGTACTTTTCGAGGGCTTGTTTGTTCATGTCGCTTAAGTCTTCGGCACGATCTTCTTGAGTATTGCCGCCAGTCTTATCGTCATCATCAAATATTTCCCCACCAAGCCAATCCTCAACATTATTTAGGGCAATCACCAAGACTGAAATAATATCTTCCAATCTGCCCGTTTCGACATACAGGGTATCGTTCTCATGGCGCAATATACGGTTGCGGTCTATAAGTTCTTCTGCTGGCGGCATTGTTTGAGTATCAGCCCAAGAATAATCGTGTCGCAGTCTCCTATAGAGTGCGGCGTCCCTCGCATCATCCCCCACCATCACCGGCTGGCTTTGCAGGGCGTCATATATTGACCGCAATTCACACCCATCTATATCTGCCCCACATTTTAGTTTATCCAGCGCCTTCAAGGCGGCGACTCGGTTGTCAGTCATTTTTCCCCCTTCATCTCTGCGAACTTTTGCAGGGCTTTCTTTGCCGCTGCCACTTGATATTCAAGAGCGTTTCCAATCAGGTGATCGTCATTGTAAAAATCAGCTAAAACCATCGCCAACTCCCCCGCCATAGCTTTCCAGCTTGTGGTCGGCTCTTGAACACCCGTACACGGCGTTTTAAATAGCGTTGTCATTTCACTTCTCCGATCTTGGCGAGGGCATTTCTCGCTACCATAAACTGAGCGTTTTGTTGCGGGTGCATTTCCATCGGGTACTGAGAGCAATAGATCAACGCCTCCCGCGCCACGGCCAGCTTGGTTTTGAGGGCGGTTATTTCTTCTGGAATTGACTTTCCTGTATAGCTTTCTATTCCCAAAGCCTTCCACGATCTAGCGCAGCAGCAGTCTTTGCAATGGTCATCGGTCATTCTCTCTACTCCTTCAAATCGGTTGGCGGTTGCGGCAGGGGCATGAAGTGGGTGGGTTGATTGACAAAATTGGATTTCATCCAATGCTTTCCCTTAAAATAATCCTCACCGATTTCATCAATGTATCCATGACTTATTTTATAAGCATTGGGACGATAGACGATTATCCGCGTCCCATCCCTCGGAGCCTCACTGATCGGCCTCCATTGCCCCTTCATTAATCCACGCTCAGAATGGGGGGTCATTTAAAGTCTCCGCTGTATAATTTGTGGATAAATTCATTTATCCGGTAGACCACAACTGACGTATCCTCGGTGGTGCTATGGTATGTCGGCATAGAACCATCTTCCGGCCACACAATGACAAAAGCATGTTTAGGCTTGCTAACCGCTATCGCGGTTAACATGCTTTCAGCGTCAAGCTTTGAGTACCAAAGGCGCGGTAGTTTTATTACATTACTCATCACCCCTCCCCCTTCATTTCCCGCCAGCGTTGTAGGGCATCAACCAGCCTGTTGTATGTGGCCTTTTTATCTGGCCAATAATCTCTACCTAGACACCCCTTAACTTCCTCCAACGCCTCCACCAAAAACGCGGGGTCTTGGGCGAGAGGGGTGCGGGTGTTCATTATTTCAATGACTTTCTTACAACCAGCATCTAATAATTTCACTTGATCTGAAAAACATGGCGGTTTAGAGAGATCGGCGCGGATGTATTTGGTCATGCGGTCGGTATGCGCCATGTATATAGGTCGCCAGCTGCGCCGATAGTTTTCCCAAGCCCAAATCTCATCCGGCATCTTCACATCATTTGTCATTTTAAATCACCCCAATATTAAATGACATATCCTCAAGACCGGAGCAATACGCCATAGGACATTTTTCTTCAAAATAATGCCTTCCGTAGCATCCTGCGCCAACAACTTCTCCACTGTTATTAACGGTTAAAGTTATAACGCCAGTATCGGTGAGCGAGACAATGACGTGCATATGTCCTTGCCGCGCGCCGCGACCGCCTCTAACGTTATAAACATTTCCCACGACAAGCTCTTGCGTATGTTCTTTGATGTTTTCAGCCACGTTAAATTTCATTTCCTGTCCTTTTCTACTAGATCGGCGCGGATGTATTTAGTTGCTATGCCTACATTTTCCCCGCCTCGCAATATCTGCGGATGACCGCTTACCCCGCCAATATAAATCATTATCTCCTCCGGCATCCCCGTTTCATCCTTCTGAGGCGCGGTGGGGGCGAGAGCTTGACGGATGGTTTCGCCATGCGCCATAAGATATTCGTCAGCGTCTTTGCGCGTACAATTGTCCAAATCGGGAAACGCCTCCAAAGCCAGTTCCGCTTGTGTTTTGGTCATTTGCAAGGCACCAGTTTGTTTTCAATCGTGTACAATGGGGCAGCCCCGGTCGGGAACTGTACATAAGTCACGCCCTGAACGCATACCAAGGAGAAGCCCGTCAAGTATCCGGCTGATCTGTTTATCCAGCCGCATCCCGATAAAGAAAGTGTCAGCAGTAATACGCAAATCGCTTGTGTTTTGGTCATTTCATACCCCCATGCTTTTCAATAACCGCGACAACCACATCAATCGGAACGTAGTCGTAAACGGTATTCGTTGGATCTTCCGGCGTTTCGGCGTATTCCATTATCAGATCCTCTTTCTCTGACGGATAGCCTATTTCAAACGCATACCAATGACCGCCGTTATCTCTTGGACTGCAATAGATGCCATCCCCCGCCTGAACGGACATAGTGAAGCCATCGACGCACACAATGCGTGGCGCGGTTCTAAGGAGGAGGTATCCAAGGGCATCCACCATTCTTTTGCGCGGGTCTAGGTGTTCGAGTAGTCTTTCGTGCGTTTTCATCTTTCCCTCACTGGTTATAAATAAAAGTGGTTTCGGTGGCGATGGTTATCACATCGTTTCAAATTGAACAGCACTCCCGTCATGCCAGACGGACACCTTGAGCAGCTTTGTCATCGTCTTGTCCGGCTGTTTCTTCACCCAATGACGCGGCTGGATAATGCGGATTTCTGCGTCCGGCTTGGCGACTTGCAGAATGGCTATCAGTTCACTGTTTTTCATTTGTTTGCTATCTCCAATAAAACATCTGCGTGACATGATGAATTTAACGAGCAAAAACACGCAAGGTTTTTGCCCTTTAGTTCCCTGATAATTTCTTCGTCCAGTGGGTAACTGTCCTCAAATCCTTCCACCAGCATTTCCTCAAATTTACATACGGCGTCCTCATGCGACCCCATTTCAGCAATGGTATAAGGATTGCCCCATTTTGTCGGTCGGCCAACATAGACGGTGTTCTCCGGCATCTTCCACCCCTTCGCTCGCCTTCTCTGGATACGCACAGGTTTCATCACTCACTCCCTCCCCTCCCTATAAACAAAAACCACTTCATCATCCGTAACTACTGTTTCCGCTGGCTCAGTACACCCGTTCAGCGTGCAATCCACATACGACTGGACGGTCGCCGTGGCGTTGCTCTGGATGGTGTCGCCGTTGGTGGGGTCTGCATGGGCAGCGGCGCATAAAACATAAAAAGCAGCTATAACCAATAGGGTGTAGAAAATGGTAACTATGTCGAACATTTTTCTCACTCCTGCACCGATGCCGCAATAGCCCCATCAATCGCATGTTCCAGCGCGTTTATACGATGATGCTCCACGGCTATCCATGCCAGCAGTGCCGCTATTAAAACAAGGCGGATCATGCTTCACCCTATCAAGCGACTTCTTCATCGGCAAAGGGCGGTAATGATCCATCGTCATCCCCCTCGTCTGCCTTGGCTTTCTTCTCGGAGCGGAGGCGGGTGAACCTTGCCAAGTCGCGCTCCGTAAACATTTCCTTGCGCTTTTTCTTGACTTCGGATTTCTTCGGGGCTTTGCCGTCGTACTCGTGGGTACGCATCATAATAAAATCTTCATGCTTTTCGCTTTTCTGCAAAGCCAGAGCCGTCTGACGCTTCACGTCTGAACGTGTGAAGTTCTCCGGCACCAGCACTTGAATGGAGAATTTCTTGGTCGTCTTGCGCTTTTCATCGATACGGGCGATATAATCACCCGTCACGCCGATTTCCACCATCTTGATATACTTTTCCAGATCAGCTACCGAGGGTATCTTATCCATCTAACTCTCCTTTAAAATCATCTGCCTTTATCATAATTGACCCCATGTTGACCGAGGGGGCTTCCTCGTCCTTAACGTATTCCACTACCTCACTGGGCTTAAATTTCCGCATGGCCTTTAAATGCTCTAGGATGACCAGCCCGGGCATCTGTACTTTCTGGTAAACAAACCCCGGATCAACCACGATCTCCCCTTCCCTGACCCCTTCCAGCCTCAGGAAACCACGTTCGTCTGTATCAGCCGGACGCAGGAACCGCCCACAGACTGCCGGACTGTCTTTTCCGGTGTAAAATGTCATGTATTCTGGAATTTTAAATAACTTCCCCTTGATTGTGAAGTTTCCGGCATTGCCACACTTGGCGATAATCTGCCTTCTCTCATAGGGGGTATGTGTATTGGCTATTTTGGTCATGTTTTCCACCTCGAAAGAGATATTATAATCAGTCTTTCAGGTTGTCAACTGTATTTTGCAGTCGGTGTTTTGGCGACATTAACCTTTAAACCGTGACAGGCTTCCATGAGCTTTGCCTTCAGCCGGAAGGCATCTGTCACCATCCCCTTGTAATCATCCACCACAATCCTGCCATCAGGGAGCGTCAGGACAAAATCAGCCCTGTACTTGCAGATATGTTTCCCGTTCACGTCGAGCGAATATTCGACCTGTCTTTTCAGGCCGGTGATCCTGCCTTCTTTAAGTTCCTGTTGAAGCCATTGCCATCGGGCGAGTTCTGCCTTGCTATCGAAGGTTCCTTCAGCAGTCTTTACCTTTATAGCCCCGTATTTATTTCCCCTCATTTACGCGCCCTCAGATATGTCAGGTAATCCGCGCCTTCCTGAACATCGGCAAAGCAGCGCACGAAATTGAGGTCTACCGCCGTGGGGTCTATCACCGTGACAATACTTGATCCATGCGCCTGACTGCCAAAGCCGTTTGTAACAGCGTAATTGTCGATATGCTTGTACCCCCGCGTCCTCGCCAAGTGGTAAACCCTGCCTGTCTCAGAACATTCATTCTGCGCTAAAGCCCAGTTGTGCCTATGTCCGGCGATATACAGGTGGGCTATCCCGCCCATGCTGCTCGCCTTCTGTTGGCCGTGGAGTGAATTCCATTGGCTATGGCCTTTATGGTCGTGAGCTGCGTCTATCAGGCACTCGCGGCCATTCTCGAACACAAGTTTAAACTGCGCCCGCCAATCCACCATAGGGCAGATATTTTTACACATCTTCTTCAGGAGCCGTGCGTCATCCTTCCAGACATCGTGGTTGCCCGTCAGCATGATAAGCCAGTCTATCCCGCTATCCTCGAAGAACCATTCAATAAGCCTATAGGCCGTATCCAGAGAAGCGTCCTGATTGGCGTATTCCCGCATCAGTCTGCCAACCCAGTTATTGTGGCTATCCCCTATATTCGCCCCATACATGCCATCGGTCTTCGAGACTATCGAGCAATGATCTCTTAACAGCGGCCAGTTACACCCGTTATCGTCCACGTGAGGGTCTCCGAACCAGCATATCCCTATGGGCTGATTGCCCTTCACTGTGAATTTTCGCCATTTTGAGGCATCGTCATATTTCTTGCGCTGCGAAAACCTGTCGCACATGACGTTGATTATTTCTTTTGTGGGGATATCGTTATCGGGTAATGGTTCAGGGGCGATTGTATTTTCCGCGAGGAGAGCCTGTGCCATAGGGTGATGTAATCTGCTTTGCAGGGTAGCGCGCTCGATATTTAATATCTTAGCGGCCTTGCGTTTACTTTTCCCAGCAGCATAATAAACCCGCACTGTTTCGGCTATAGTCTCAGCTTCCATGGGCTTTTTTGGGTGCTGCGTCAACTTCTCCGACTTCTCCGGAATGTTTTAACGTACTCGCCCACCGCCGCTATCACAGCCCCAGTTATACCATGAAACATTCGCGCTGTCCAATGTCTCGCCGCCCAATGCCTCGCGCGGAAATGGTAAGACATTTTTAGCTTCCATCCAAGGTGACGGCGGTTCTATTACCGTCACTGTCACAGGTCGAAACTATGCGGTTTTTGCTATCGGCGGTATCTCGGAAGGTATTCGTGGCCGTGGCTGCTCCCGAGAGTTTCCCTGCCTGACCCGCAAGGATGATCCTCTGCGCCTGATCCCGCGTCAGGGTGCCTTCCAGTGTCGCCGCCGCGTAGTCCGTCAAGGCGGTATCACATTCGGCATTAACCTGTGCCGGGGTTGCCCTGCTTGTTATGGTTCCGTCGATATTCGTTTCAATCAGGAGGCCATAGCTGCCAGCCGTACCGTAGGTAGCCGTTGCCGCGTTCCAGACAGCGGTTGCCACATCGGTAGAAGAAATATTATTCAGTGCCGCTATTGAGGCCGCAGTCGCCAGAGTGGTAAGCCCAGAGCCAGTCGCGCCAATTCTGGTAAAGCTATCGCCAGTCTGGACGGTGTTTCCGGTGTAACCATTGATAGTCAGCCCCGTACCCAGAGCCACTCCGTTCATAATAGACTTGCCTATGGATGCAGCGGTAGTGAAGTCGCCCGCCGTAGTATCCTGCCATACGCCAGTAGCAATCTGCGCTGCTGTGAGCTGGTTTGTGACAGTTGTGATAACCCCGTCTACGGCAATACCCTGAACGGCCTTAACCGTAGTGACCGCCGTTGTCGCCACATCATTGATCGTTTTGACGTTGACATTCGGAACCCCGGCATTAGTCGGTACAGAGACCGCCGCCGCGTTCCAGTAAACCGTATCAGCCTTGCCCCTGCCGCTTGCGACGCTCAATTGATCCGTTCCGGTGCCGCTTGTCAGCAGACTTGCGTTGGTCGTTACGGCGGTAGCCGGAAGGGCAGAGAGCCTTCCGTTCGTAGCGGGCACTACATGGTGCAGGGCGGTCGTGTTATCGCAGCTTGCCGCCGTACCTCGCACAATCAATATCCCGTTCGTTCCGGTATCCGTGGCAGAAGGAGCGTAGTAATACCACCCGTTGCCGATCTCCGTGGCATTGGTTGCCCCCGCAGAGGGGTTCCCAAAGGCTGCGCCGTTCTTCGATATGGTGATAGCCACGGTCTTTCCAGTCGCTTCCGTGGCCGTTCCGGTGAGGAATAGCTGTAGGGCTATATAGCCAGTGGAACTATTTGCTATATCGACCATTTAAAATCCTCCAAAAATACGGGAATACAAAGCGGCGGCGGGGCAAGCAGATCCAACATAAGAGCCGTTGTTATAGGCCAATGTAACCGCACACCCTATATTCACCGTCTGCCCCGTCTGCGCCAACGTACCGCTTCCGGTGATGTTAGAATTCACATTCCAGATGCCCGTCGAGGAAAGCGTCATGTTGCCGCTGAAAGTGCTGGCTCCGTTCACCGTCATCGTACCCGCACCGTTCTTCGTCAGGGTCGTCGCAGCTATTCCGGTAGTGCCGACCGTGACGGTTCCCGCGCCGTGCGTAACACCAGTGCCAGAGAAGCCTTTTAGGTTGGATGTGCCGCCAGTGAATGAGGCCGTTGTACCGCCGGAAACAGCCCCGACCCCCGACATAAACGTGCCGCCCGTTACAGACAGTGCCCCAGTCAGAGCTACGTTACCCGTTTCCGTGAGAGTACCACCATTCCATGTAAGCGTGGAAAATCCAGCGGTGTACGTAGACGCTCCCGCCCATGTGCCGGACGTGCCAGTTAAAGAATTGGTTGATAAAAAGTTATCACCCTGCGTCAGTGTGCCGACACTATCGACAGCATCCACGATTAAAGGCTTCAGCCACGTCAGAGTACCGGAAGTAAGCGTGCTGTTCGAGCGGCCTTCATACGTATACGCTCCTGTTGTTCCCGACAAAGCCATTCCAGAAACGAGCTTTATGTTATTGAAGAACGATACCGCCGTAGAACCTAAAGCCCACGTAGGCGTGTTTGTAACACTCGTCCAGTCGTGAGCACCTATGCGGATTTTATCCTGTGTAACAGTCCGAGAACCCGCGTCGATAGAGTTTGCATCGAAGGTGGCTGTGTCTTGGCAGAGGGGGGAGCGCCCTGCACCGCCAGTTCCATTGGTGGCTAAGAACCATCTTGTTGCTGCGCTTTCGCTACCTGTCGATGTACCGCCAGAAGTAGCCCAATAGACAGGTATCCCTGTCGTGAACGTCCAGCCTGTGTTCCCTCCACAATCACCAGAGTTGCCAGTGATCGCTGATATATTTCCCGAACCCGCGCCCGCCTTTGTGATGTCCTGTAAATCAAGGTTCGAGAACGTGAAAGTCCCGCAGGAGAGGGTTCGAGCCGTTCCGTGTACGTCAGAATTCAAGAAAAGCCGATTGATAACGCTGTTTCCGGCCATCGTGCAGGTGCCGGATACAGTCTGGGAGGCACCTAACAGGACATGGGCGTTAACCCCCGCCGACCCCGTAACACTCAAAGTCGAAAAAGTATTCGCGCCGTTCAGCGTCAGGGTACTTGTCAACGTGGTATTCGTCTGTAAGGTTCCGTACGTCAGGCCGCCGCCATTAAACGTGGTAGAACTACTACCTACTTTTATCGTAGAACTTGCCGCGCTCAACGTCATGCCGGATGAATTAGTTATATCCCAGCCACCTGTAGAGGTGAGCCATGTCGTTGTTCCGAGTGTAATAGCGCGTGTACTGGCACCGCTGGCAGCGAGTGATACCCCAGATGTCGCACCAACAGCTTGATTGTTGGTTAGTAAGGTTCCAGCCGTGACTGTAATCGTCGAAAGGTTTGTGTTATCCATGCCATCGACAAAAGACCACGTGCCGCCAGCACCGTTAAAGGTGAGCGAACCCATGCGCTTGCCAGCAGTCGTGATATTATTTGTGCCGGTTGTGGAGACAAAATTGATGAGCGAAGTCGCGCCAGGCGCATACGTCAGTCCGGCGACTAAAGTTAGGTTCCCCGCAGTGCCGTCCCCCATGGTGATCTGCTTGCCGTTAGCGTGCGTCAGGGTGCCAGTCGCGCCAGTCGCGTCAATGGATCGTGCAGCGCAGGCTGCTGATCCTGTATTGCAGTCCACGGTTAAAACGTCAGCGCCGTCAAGATCGGTAAGCTGAACATCATCAGCCGCAGTCGGAGCTACGCCGCCAACCCATGTCGCGCCAGTTGACCAGTTACCGCCAGCCGTGCCAATGGCGATAGTTGTTGCCCACGCCGAAACGGGCGAAAGGATCAGAAAGGCGAGTAGTACGAGGGGGAGAAGCCGTTTCATTCCGCCCTCACCGGGCGCAACAGGGGGAATTCGCCTTCTTCAGGGTATCGCGTATTCTGGTCGATGATCGTGATGAGCCCGAGGTTATCCGTCAAGGTCAGGTGGACAGGCGGGGCGGGGGTGTAGATGGTCTTTTCCTCCTGCGTAGCAAAGTCCACAATCACGCTTTGCAATGCCTGATCCGCATTACAGGCGATGAAGAAACTACCCTCCCCTGTGATATCCGCAGGGGTTACAGCCCCACGGCTTGCACCATCAGGGATTAATTCACCGTTTAACGAGATTGAACCGAAGGCGGTTATGGAGAAGTTCGTCACATATCCCGCCTTTCCTTATTTCAGAAGGGCTTCCAGCTTCTTACCGGCAGTTGCCAAAGCCTCGTTGAGGGCATCGACTTGAAGTTTCTTTGCCGCCCGTTCGGAAGCGAGATCGGCAAGTTCCTGTTTCTTGGCCGAGATTTCGCTATCCATCATCTTAACCGCGTTCTTTGCTGCGTCCACGATCATAGCCGCTTCAGCGCGCGCACCCATCATGAGGGTTTCTGCCTCGTATTGGGCAGAGGCTACCATGGCCTTGGCGCGGCCAGAGACGGCTTCCGCTTTGGATAATTGCTCGATCAGTTCGCTTTCGGCTTTTTCTTTCTTGGCGATAGCCGCTTCAGAAGCTTTGTTCATTTCCTTGGCGGTTTGCTCTAAACCTTCAAGGGCTGAGATAACTTCTACCGAATTTTCAAACGCCTTGAATAGGCGAAAGCCGCGTTCAAGTTCTGTTTTAAGCTGGGTGATTTCGATCATACTGATTTCTTTCCGACTAATGCCACTGTCCAAGCGGTAGAACCGCCACCGCCAGAAGATACCACGCAGTAGTACAGGGGGTTTTCAAGCACTTCCTCGATAGCCGCGGCGGTCTTGGCGATAGCGTTCCCTTGGGGGTCAGTGAGGGCGATCCATGATGCTGTAGCTGAACCGAACAGGGTACCAGCGGCCTTGTCTACCAGCGCGCGGGGGTCGTTGGAACCGTAGAGCGTCAGGGTGCCGCCGTTGGGCGTGCCGTAGATGTGGATGCACTTGTCCGAGAATTTAGCCATCTCCACCATCTGCCCGCTATCGTCAGCGTCAAGGGCAGACCAGAGATAACCCTCGACATTGGTGATCCCCGTAACGAGCCGTGTTGGTACCTTGACTACTTCGGTCACTTCATCCCCCTTAGTTGATGCACATGACGGTGATATCGAGGTTCGATGCGCCGGGATCGGTGTTCACGGTCACAACAACCTGATCTGTACCCGGAGCAGCGGATTTGATATACGCCGCGTTGGAAGGAACCTCGTTCGCAGTCGCTACGCAGAGGCTTGCAGACGTTGCGCCGGTAACGGTCACGGTCTTAGCAGTCTGACCACTCGCAATGGTGTCCTGTGCAGCGCGGAAGGCACTGACAAGAGTGCCGTTGGTGCTATTTATTTTCACGCCGCTATCGGTCACGATACCAGCATCCCATCCTGAACCCACCGAGATCGCGTTTGAAGTTCCTAGCGTGGTTCCGGTGCCGATACTCAGAGCAGTTACGTTAACCTGTGCGTCTCCCGTCACGTTGGCGAAATTATAACCCACTACTGAGTTAGTGCCGCCAGTCGCATTACCAATGGTGGGGGAAAAGTCATAACCAACATGCGAGTTGGTTCCGGTTGTATCAACGGGGGAGGTCAGGGCGATTGAAATAGCTTTGTTTGTCGTTCCGCTATCTGCGCCAGTTGTCCTCGTACTTAACACCGCCCCAGTCGCCGTCACGGAGCCGGTGGTTGCCAGTGTACCTGCTACCGTCAGCGTCGCGCCTGAATTGAGCGTGACTGCACCGCCTGATTGTACGGTGAGTAAGCCCCCGGTGGGCATGACCGTATCCAGAGAAGCGTCAGAAGTCCATGCTTTCGAGGCGGCAAGAGTGCCGAGAGTTGTAATATCGTTATAGTTCAGCTCTGCTGCTGTTGCTGTGACACCGGCCAGAACCGCCATATTTGCGCCGAGGTCGATGCTTTTGACTTTACCAGCAGAAACGTCATAAATCGGAACCAAGTCGCCAGCGGCGGCTGATGTGCCTGTCAGCGCGGGGAGTTCCTGAATTTTGAAATATGCCAGCTCATTGCCGCCAGCCCACGCGACAGTTGCCGCAGTTACGAGAATAGCCACAAGCGAAAGAATTGTTTTATTAGGGGTTTTCATAGGGTTCTCCAAAGAGGGGGTTACAATCCTCTTTGAATATAACACCAACCCTTTAGGGGTAACAAGCCCTTTTATTCAGCCGCGATATCTTTGGGAATTGCATGGCCGTCCTCGTCAACCCATATCCACCCAGCATCCTTCAGCTTGCGGATATGGTAATATGCGGTTCCCTTGTTTATTTTCTTCCGGCCAAAGAGTTCAGTCATTTCGTTGTAGCTCGGGGCACGGCCTTCGGACGTGTAGAATTTTACCAGCTCGTCGTAGAATTTCTTTTGCGCGGCGGTCAGGGATTTCATCGTGCATTCGCGGTATAGAACCCCGTAGCGTTTCATCATCTGCGTAAACGCTTCCCCGATTTTCATGATATCGGCTTTCTTGATCGAGTACGTCACGCACAGGTCATGCTTCCGGTGTTTCATGGTCAGGTCGAATACGTCGCCCTTCGCCGCGATTTTGATTTCTAGATTAAGAAAGTCCTGCATGTTTTTTTCCTTTGACTGCTTTGTATAAATTCCGGGCGTATAGTTTCAGGCCGTTCATCATAGCCAAACCATCCATGGGAACCTTGTATTCATCGAACACCCTTCTCCGTAGCCCATCGTTCCGGTTGAAGTGTATACGCCAGAAGTTACGCTCCCCGATATTGTGCTGTTCGTTGTGGTGAACACGGCACAATGGCACGACGAGATCATCAGCGGGCTTCCCCCCTGCTTTGCAAACACCCTCGCGGATGTGGGCGGGGTCACACGGGCAAGCGTCGCATATCTCGCAGGGCAGCGTCTTGACTTGGTGCAGCCACACAGCATCACGCAATGGAAGTTCTTTAAGCATCCCGTAAATCCCTCGTCAGCATGTAATCATCTGGATACGGGAGCGAAACATTCAGAGACCGCGCCACGATTTCCACTTTCCCAAGGTAGTCTGAAAACTCCTTGGTCGTCAAGTCCGTGGTGCTGTTTGTGATCCGCACCTTTTCGCCCATGATTATCTTTTCCTTGGAACCAAGGAATTTCATCTTGAAAACCTCATGCAGTTCTTCGGCATCGTATCCGGTATGATCTGCCAGCACGTTCAACCACGACCAATAAGTTCTGTTCTGCGCCCGGCTTCTGCTCTTGACGAATTTCTTGATATCGACCGACCACTTGATTTCAGGGTTAAGGGCGCGGATAAAGCCGATGCAGTGATCGCGCCTTGCAGTATCTGTTAGGACGTAAAACATTTTCGTCTCCTGAAATGGGGGGAGCCGTAACACTCCCCCCACCTGTTTCAGTACATGCGTTCAAACATGCAGGGGCAGTTAAACCGCCGCCCCCTACGCGGTTAGCCGCCCATCATACGTTGGGCTGCATCCATAGCGCGGTTTCCGATTTCTGCTTTCTTCACCGCGACAAGTTCATTCATGGCTTTACCCTGCGACATTCCGAGGTGCTGGATATTCCCGCCGAATTTCTTCACCCATTCGTCAAGCTGATCCTCGTCGTCAACCTCGTCCAGTGCTTCCTTTGCCGAGACCATCCATGCTTTGCGTTCCGTGCTATCTACGAACGGGCTTTTAGGGATATCATCCCCGCCCATGTCGAAAGATTGCGCGGCGGTAACATCGTCCTGCGTTTTCGCTCCGCGCACCTGAGACGATGGATTATCGGCTTGCGCCATTTCCTCGCGGGTGTAGAGACCGCCCAGCTCATCAGGGAAGGCACGACGCAGGGCGAGAGCTTCGGCGCATTTTGCCAGCATCAGGTCGGGCATCTTCACCCAAAGCCCCGTTGCCTTGCCTTCCTTGTTCAGTTGTTGGTATTCGTCGAATTTCGCTACAGCATACAGGGCATTGCGGAAGCCGGTCTTGTGAACACCAACGCGGGCAGCGAGAGGCGGTTTCTTGGATAGCCATACGTCAACCCACTTCCCATCCTCGCCGCACCAGAAAGCCCCGTCCTGCCCCTCGTACTTGCCAGAGCGTTCAGCGATACCGCGTAATCCGTCAATCGTGACCAGCGGGGAAATAACATCCCCGTTTTTCGTCCAGCGTTTCTGGATATGGATTTGCCGCTTCACCGGGGTAAGGCGGTATTCCTTGCAGATTTGAACAGCCTGTTCAAGCTGTGCCGCGTTGAAGCCTTCGCAGTATGGGCGGATCTCATCAACTGTAATTGAAAAATTATCCACGTTTTTTCTCCTCTATTTTGTTCAGTCTTGCAAAAGTGCCGTAAAACTTAAGAGCCATAGAATTATAAGCGCGCGCCGCATCTTCTTCTGAAAAGAACCTTCCAACAAGCGTTTGTTTTCCGTTTAAGCTAATTTGCACCTGCCATTTTTTATCGCGCTTATACCAGCTAACTCCCTTAAATTTACTAGATGTTCCTTTGTGCGATGAAGAATTGTATGAATTCTCTCTATTTGAGCAGACCCTTAAATTTTCTTTTCTGTTGTCAATCCCACTGCCGTTAATGTGGTCTGTGTATAACCCGTCTGGGGTCTTCATGATTTCCCTATGCATGTAAAATGCTTTTCTTTCACAATAGTTATTTGTTTTTTTAAGATGTTTTATTCTTACTGCATATCCACCTTTGTTGATATGCCACTTCCACTGCATGAGGAAGTCATAATCCTCGTCATCAACGAGGGCGAATTTTCCTTGCGTGAGGGGGATTTGTTTCACGGCAGCACCGCCAGAAGGTAGCCGAACATGCCACCGATAGCAAGGCCAGCGAATAACGTTCCTATAGCGATATCGACAGCGCGGCATTTCTCGCGCACCCTGTTTTTATAATCGAGGTACATTGCTGCGTCCATCAGAGGCTCCCTGTGTAGGTTCCAGTTTCGTCGATCAGGTAATCAATCCCCCAGTCGTGGACGGCACCAGCCATAGACGAGGCCATGTCACAAGCCACGTCATCGGATGAGATGTTTATCGCCAGCATGAAGGCGCGCATCATCAGTTCCCTGATTTTAATCAGGCGGTCGTAGTCGCATGTTCCGCGATCTACCGGAATTCCGGCAGCTTTGACCTTCTGGACGAATTCCGCGATATCACGATCCTGCCTCTTGCGGATAAGAGAAAGGGCTTGTGTTTCTGATATCTCTGTTTTCAAACTTTCCACCGTTTGCCTCCTGTTGGATTTTCCAGCCTATAGTTTAATACTAAACGATCTTTGATCTACTGTCAATAATTATTTTCAGTTGTCCGAGAATGGCAGACTTTTGGCCTTTTCTTTCGGAGCATCCCGTAAAAGCAACATAGCTTCTTTCACAAAATACGATTTTCTGAGGTAGTTCTTTTTCTCCCCCATTTCCCTGATAGCCGTTTTCAGGTGGGCGGGGAGGGCATCCCAGTGCTTCGTGCAGAACGGTCTCCAATGTTCGACGATTGTTTCGCAAGGCCACGCATGGCAGACACGTTTTGAATATTTCGCCATCATGTTCCTTTCACATGGCGCGGATATGCGTCCATGAATTTCTGTTCCCAGCTTGTTCGTGCCTTGAACGCCAAGCGTACAAGCGTCTTCACCCGGCGCACTTGCTTGAAGTCAGGTCTTGCTCTTTGTGGTTGCGGTTCGGTTTTTTTCTCCTGCTCGCGTGGTTTTTTTTCGATCCCCTTCAGCGCGCGGTCGAATTCTAATATCTGCTTTTGCAGGATTGCCGTGTCAGGAAAGAACCTGATGGTTTCGTCACGCCTGAACATTGCACAGGCTTTGATAACCGCGTATTCACTCACCCCCTCCAAGTCGCCGCATAGATCGCTGATGATGATATTAAAACCGTTCTCCCCTCTGGCGTACGGCTTGTGAGCCGCCAATCTTGTCAGGTGAACCGCGATATGGCGTGCGGGGGCTGGGCGTAGAAGGCTTTCCATGAGGGCTTCAGGAATATGCCCTGTCTGGATGATCTCTTTTCCCGTCGTGACGTAGCGGCGTTTTTCAACCGCGTCGCCGTATTCGTCCTTCTCGGTGTAAAGTTCAAACTCGACACGGTTTTGTATTTTCAGACAATTGCCAGCAGCAACATCCAGCTTTTCAATCAGCTCTGGGGTTAACGCTTGCTCACGGTATTGGACGATCTGGTTCATGGTCTTCTCCCTTCGATTTCCTGCACAGCCGCCGCCGCCGCTTCCATCATTTTTTGGTGGTGGTTTTTTTTCTCAGGTAATTTTTTTTCTGTCAAGTCTGTTTTTAGGGGAAATAGACCAGACCACCCCCGAAGAATGGATTGATTAATTACGTCAACTGGGTTGTGGCCTAGCAGATTGAGTTTTTGAAGCTCCTTCACGGCGAGATTTTTCGCGTGGACGGTGAGAGGTTTTTTCCGGTGCTCTAGGTAGTTCTTCCAAGCACCCTCAGGTATCCACTCAGGCAAGGTGAATTTTTCCTTCACGCGCGTAAGAGAGATATCTATATCTCCTTCTTGTCCTTCTTCTAGTTTGTCCTTGGTACTGTCCTTGGTACTGTCCTTGGTACTGTCCTTGGTACTGTCATCATTGCCCTGATATTTTGTGTAATTACAAATAGTTATGAGAGTTTCTCCTGTACCTGTCTCTGTCTCAATAGATCCCCATATTGTCATTTTAGTTAAAAATCTGGAAACCCTGTCTTTCGACCATTTAAACCTCTTGGCCATGAACCGAATAGAGGCAAAAAATTGACCCCTTTTTATTCTACCCGGTTGCCCGTTTATGGCGATAACTCTGCTCTTGAAATTAGCCTCACCGACCATCCATAACCATGCGTCTCTTTCGCTATATGGAACATCATCGAACATCGGACTGTCTTGCCAGCCGCGCTCTACACGGAAGAAAGTCACCACCCACCGCCCTTCCTGTGTTCCTCGCATAGCCGGATAAACCGCGTTTCGGCTACGAATGTTCTTTTGCACCCATGCGCGAGACAATCACGGACGATTTTGAGATTTTGAGATTTTGGCTTGCTGTCGTAATCACGCGTGATTACTGATTTTTTAGATCGTTTTTTCATGAATACCCCTAGTTTCTCCCTAGCCATGAAAAAGTCGGCGGCTCTGTTGCTAGGGGTAACAGACGAGCAGGAGCTACCTGACCGCCAAAATTGACTATAATCAAAATTTGATATCAGTCAATAATCTATTTTCAGGCAATAAAAAACCCCCGCGAGGGTTTAGGGCGCGGGGCTTTTCACTGGTCAGAAAAGACGATCAGCCTTCGTTTACCTTAGCTTCTTCGGTCTTCACCGCGCCGAGCTTGTACGCTGCTACAGCCTTCAGGAGACTACGGCTCCCGACATAGGCCATGACTGCATTGAAAACATTTTGGAGGGTCTCTACGGGGATTTGGAAATGGAGCAAGCCGCTTTGATTGAGCAAAGCGACGATGGAAGTAAGTGCCACAAGTTGAAATTCAGAAGTCTTGTATCCGGGTTTTGCAGGATCAGCCATTTTTATTTCCTTTTGAAAAAGTCCACCAAGAACAGGATAGCAGAATTTTGACTTTCGACAATATCAAGGGTAAAATTTTCTATTCAGCTCGAAATGAACCAAGTCCGGAAAACTCGCCCAGCCCCCTCCCCATGTGATCGGATGTGAGAGCTTGGCGGCACTACTTAACATAGCATCGGCAATCTTGGTATAAATCTTTGGTTGCCATGTGACCTTGCCACAAACCACCGCCCCGAGGTCTACGGCAAGGCCGTGGATGTGTCTGCTATCCATTGTACGGCTTGCCCCCGCCTCCACTAGCTCCCTCTGCCTTTCAACGGTTCTCAGCCCCTCTATAACGATGAATTTGACTGTGGTACTCTTTGCCGCATCCAAGACAACGGCTTTCAGGTGAGGATGAACCCCCTGAAGCCTTTCAATATCGCGGGCGGTAAGATCGAAACTCAATGTCCACCACCGATGAATTTCATGATAGAAGTCATAAGGCTGCTTGAGGCGATACCGGAACCGATAGCCACCCCTATGAGCTTTGATCTTGAGGCTTTGAGATCGGAGATATCCCCGCCATGCTTCTCATCCATTTTCTGAATAACGGCGGTTAATGATTTGTTAACACTTGTCTGATTTTCAATGAACGTGTCTATCTTTCCGGTGAGTTCACCGATCTTCGCGCTCATGTCAAGCAAATGCTCGTCCATCGTGTCCTCAATAAATGGTTGTGACTATGACCTTACCCGCGCCCCCTGCGCCAGACGTGCCGCCTTGAACAGCGCAACCGCCGCCGCCAGCGGGCTGCGATCCTGCTGTACCAGAACCGCCCGTATAAGCCCCGCCAGCCCCGCCAGCCCCGCCGTTCTTGGATGCTCCGCCCGTTCTCGTTCCCCCCGACGTTGACGAACACCCGCCGCCGCCGCCGCCGCCGTTTGTGGAAGCCCCGCCTTGAGTGGGTGCCGCCGTGCTGCCCCCACCCCCGCCCCCTCCGTTAAATGAAGAATTTCCCTGATCTGACCCGACCCCGCCAACCCCGCCGCCATCTACCGCGGTTGCGCTAGTATTGATAGTCGAGCTTCCATTTATGGTATCGGTGATGGTCAGGGTTACATGGTTATCATAAGGGATGCCGCCTTTTCCGCGCAGCCCTCCATTGATTAAATTGGCTATTCCGGCGATATGCACAATTCCGCTTGTGCTATCAGCATCCGCATTACTCCCCGATGCACCGCTACCACCCGCCCCACGCTTACCCCCACCGCCACCACCAGCGGCAGCACTGGCATGTGTTTGACCCGCCCCGCCGCCGTATCCAGCCAGCCATGTGCCGAACGTCGTAGTATCACCGCCATTACCGTTTGTGTTTCCGCTGACCCCTGAACCGCCCGCGCCAATAGTGACCGTTTCGGTTGCTCCCAACGTGGCTGGAAGGAACCAAGCTTCATTGTAAGAACCACCGCCCCCGCCGCCGCCATCTCCCGTGGTCGTTCTCGAAGCCCCAGACCCGCCACCGCCCCAGACTTGCACAAGCACTTGTTTAGGCGATCCAGCAGGTTTCGTCCATGTGCCGGAGCTGGTGAATGTCTGGATATCCGCAGCCGTTCCACCCGATACAGCCTGAAACGTCGGATCAACCCCCGCGCCATTCGAGGTCAGGACTTGGCCGGACGTACCCGCAGAAGTGACCTGAACCGCGCCTGTGCCGTTGCCGATCAGGACACCAGCATCCCCCAAGGTAGAGGCACCCGTACCGCCATCGGCTACAGTGATATCGGTTATGCCAGTGACAGAGCCGCCAGTGATCGTCACGCCGTTGGAATTCTGCGTGGCAATCGTACCCAATCCGAGATTAGTGCGGGAGGTTGGCTTGTCAGCAACGTCGTTAAGGTTTTGAGCCGCCAGCATATCACCAGTACCAGCACCAGCTACCCCTTGCGCGCCAGTCGCGCCAGTCGCTCCGCGCGTGCCGGATACTGTGATTACCCAATCCGCAAAAGTACCCGTTCCACCGACATTCGTGACGTTGACCGTCAGGGAAGTGCCGGAATAGGCCGTAACCTGACCGTGCATGTAATTGGTCTCATCGGCATCGGAAGCCACCAGAAGCCAGTCGCCTACAGCGAAGTATTTGCCGGATTGCGTGGTAAAGGACTTTGAGCCAGTGGCGATCAGGACGGAGGACGAGGACGTAGCGGAGAAAGCGGCGGCGGCGGTCGTGGCCGTGGTTGCGGATGTAGAGGCAGAGGAAGCCGAGGCAGCAGCGGCGGTCTGGGAAGCGGCGGCGGCGGTAGCAGAGGCTTCCGCAGAGGCTTCGGCGGCATCGAGGTCAGTCGCGTCGAAGGTCGAGGTTATTTCCGTACCATCGTCAGCCCATTGCAGGAGCTTTCCCGAACGGTCAGCCGTGGTCTGGTTGTCAAAATACAGCCCGCCAAAATCTACCGAGTTCAGGGGGTCTTCATCACGGAGCTTTAACGATCTCCCGATTTCTTCCTGTTGTCTCTGGTCTACCAGAATATTCTTGTCGAGTTCGGTTTCCAGTGCCACTTGAGATAATGCGCCTTCACGGGGAATATCAAGCGTCTGCTCAATCGCCGCCTCGCACTTGATGAGGACGTTCTTACCGGAAGCAGGAGCCGTGACGAATGTGACTGTACCGCCCAAACCACCGGAAGAGCGGGCGACGGTATAATCCCCGCCGTTCGTCTGAGCCGCGATTGTCGTCGTCGCCGTAGTAACCAGATATACTTTTACGTGGTTGTCAGAAAGGCATGGAAATGTGTAGTTGAACGCGGTTGTGGCACCGTTCCCCGCTGTAAGCACCAACGGCCTTGCAGTACTGATCGTAGCCTGAACGGGGGATGCCGCAAGCAGAGAGAGAAAGAACGCAAAGAATAAAAAAAACCGCGTCATCATGTGCATATTGTACTTCATGGTTTGCTTAATCTCCATTCAAAAGTTTATTCAGTGCCATAGGATTTAACTTTACCGGCATCGGGTATCCCGAAAAGAGAATTAGCCCCATGCTCGATCTGATCGAATAGGCCGCGAAGATATGGAATATTTTGCAGCGGGAATACCTTTCTTGCCGCGTGTGTGTCACTGGCTGTCCAGTTTCCAGAGAATGCAGCCGCCGATATTCCAAACAAATCCTGCCCCAGCCCGAAAGAGGGGCCGAGCAATGCGCCAACGGCGTTGCGGGAGGCGTATCTGGACATAGGGGGGCCACCTACCAAGGCATTCACCCCGACCCTCCCCGAGGTCAATTTTTCAGCTATGTTGTTCACGTCAAAAAACCAGCCCGTGATGCCGCTGCGGTCAATCCCCTCCGTAATCCATACGCGGGGGTCATCACTGATTTTCTTGCCCGCAAGCCATGACTTGGCAAAGTAGACCTGAGAGCCGAGAAAGGTCATTAACGCCAACCCCTGAAGCGTATGCGCGTCTGCCTGCTGAATACCGACCATTGTCACGCGCTGCATGGACGAAAAGGAGAAAGACTTAAATTGCCCGATCATTTTCCAGCCCGGCTTCGACATCCATAGTGGCCTGTCCATTCCGGGGGTCACTATAACCTCATCAACTTGTTTTCTTCCCGCGAGCCTGAATACATTGCGGGCTTCGATATCATCCCACGCCCGCGCATTGGCAACCCGCACGACATCCCGCGTTTCCCCGAATTTCTCGAATTGTTTAGCAATACGTTTTGCCATGTCTTTCCCGATACCGTGAGACGCAAGATTGACGATTTCATTTTCCGGTATCTCCCCCCCCTTGGAAAACTTTACTATAGCCTCAAGCATACGGTTCTGGCTCATAATTCCGGCGAATGTTTTCTGCGCTGAGTTCCATATGTTCATGCCCGTGGCGGTCGAGGCCATTATCGAGGCTTTCTGCGAAAAAGCGTCAATGCGTCCAGTGACGGGGGTGTAGTCGTCCATGTGGCCGCGGCGGAGGGCGGTAGAGGACAAAACCATATCGGCTGCGGTTCCCATTTCCTTTGCCTCGCTAGCCGCCATCTTGAAGCCCTTCCAGTCTTTTATCATACTGACAAAACTCTGACGGAAAGCCCTGTTCATTCCGTGAACCATGACGTGTCGGCCAAGGTCGGGAATAGAGGACGTGACCATATCCCCCAATAGTCTGGTAAAATTCCAAGCCATCGCCGTGCGCTCAAGAACATGAGCGGGGGCGGCGTAATCATCAGGCTGGGCATAAACGCCGCGGAGCTTTTCCCATGTTGCCTGAAGGTTTGCCATGTCTTTTTTCATCGAGGCATCAAGATCAACCTTTGCAAGCGACTTATCTCCCGCCTCTTTTTTGAAGCGCAGCGCGTTATAATCTTCCTGAATTTGCTTTTTCACCACATCAAAATCGAGAGTGCCGAATGTGCCCATAAGCTCGTTATCCGGTGCCATCGTCCTGATATGACTATCTACAATCGCATTCAAGTCGCGCACAAGCCACGGCTCTATTTTCTCATCCGCTATATTCCACACCCTTTGCTTGGCGGAGCCGCGCAATCCGACCTTTCTTTGGCCTTTTTCGCGCTCCTTCAGGATATTATCATAAGGCAATCTCCCGCCCGTCTGGTTGGTCACGCGGTCGATAATTTGCTCCGCGATATCGTCCATTTCTTCTTCAAGCCGCGTCAGGTGCAGCTTCATCCCCTCAAGCGAGGCCGTTTGTTCCTCATCCAGCTTTTTAAGCTTCATGTCTCTAACCTGACCTTCAAGCCGTGATCTTTGGTGCTCAAGGTCTGCCATGACGACTTCCTTGAATTTCGGCCTTTCCTCTAAAATCTTCGGGATATTGTACATGCGCTTTATCCAGCTATCCGCCGTCTTGACATCCATCTCGTTGATATTTTCAAAAATGCCGACTTCTTCGGAGCGTTTCAGGATAGGATCAAAAACATGCTCCCGCGCTGCCTTTGCTGTAGCCTCTACCTCCGGAATGATATGGGCGTCGTTTCTCGCGCCAGCCTTTCCAGCCTGCTCGAAAAATTCATTGAAACTCATGCTCCCGTCTGGCTTTGTTCCAAGTCTCTCAGCGTCAGGTATCCCGCCAGCTTTTTTCTGCTCTGACACCCTTGCGCGGTATTTTTTCCATTGCTCTTGGGAGGCGCGTAGATAATTCTGCTTCAGCGTGTCGTTGTATGCCTTGACTTTAAGCTCAACCGAGTGCGGGGTCGGGATGAATTTTGTATTTTTATTCAGGGCAAGGGAATGATCAGAAAGCAATTGTCCTATCTGGCGCGTTACTTTCGAGGCACTGACAGCCATGTCCATGGCGGGGTTTTGAAGAAATCCGGGGAGCTTTTTATATGTTTCGACTGTGCGCTTGAGGTCTTTTAAGGTTTCGTCTTCCAGCGAGAGAGAAGGACGCGCCGCCGCCCCGACAGTGCTTTCCGATGAAAGAACATCTTTCGGCGTGACCATTTCGGTGTCAAGGCGGGTGGCTAGCTCATCAAATTGCGCCTTGCTCAATCCACCTGCGGCACCACCAAGAAATCCAGAAAGCAAAGTCGCCGCCGCTATATTTGCCGCGCTTTCCTCGCCTGTTCTGGTGATCTGGGTTTGCTGAAGAAACGCCTCTTGCCCCGTTGAAATAGCCGCCGCTGTCGCGCCTGTCCTCGCCGCCCCCTCAAGTATTTTCCCGCCGGTTCTATAGGTTTTCCACAAAGCCCCGCCAACAGGGATAAGCATGGTTGGATCGTGCGCGATCAAGTTTCCGACACCAAGAAGTTGCTGCCAGCCATTGCCAGAGGCGATTGTCCTTGCCAGTTCATCTTCCTTGTCGATCTTGTTCTTGAAATGCGCCATTTCCCGCTTTGATCTGGCGTTAGAAAGATGAGACGCATACCCCTCATAACCGCCCATATCCTCAAAGGGGTCATACAATGGATCGTCGGTAAAATCATTCATAGCCATCCCAGCCAGCGCGGAGGCGGCATTTTCAACAATCCCCTCCCTCTCAAGCGTAGCCCCGACAACCTCGCCAGTCCTCACATCGGCGAGGGGCGGCAATTCTGCCACCGGCCTTTCGCCCGAAACCTGTCCATTCTGGATGTACTCGAAGGGCATTATCTGGCCTCGTCAATGAGTTCTTTTTTCCTCTTGGCCTGGTCGAAGAAAAAATATCCGCCCTCGCCAAGAAGATCAACAGCACCTGTGTCTTTTAGGAGATAAATCTTATATCTTGGCGCACCCTGCGCTGCCGTCCTCGGAGTAACCCTCGGGTCAACAGCCAGCCGGATATTATCTAAATCCATCTTTTCCATGCTGTTTTTCGCCATATCCTTCGCGGCATCCATGACCTGTTTTCTCATCCAGCCATTGTCATCACCAGAAATGGCATAATATCTTTCGGGCGGATATTGCAAAACCTGATTGAAGCCGTTGATATCGGAAATTCCGTACATGGCCTTAACACCGAGATCGGCTTGTTTCTTCGCTGCGTCTACATCCCTTGAAACGGCATAAGCGTCCTCAAAAAGAACGCGGTAGTTTGCTGTCATGCCGTCCAGCGAGGGGGTAACATCACGGCCTTTTGTGTGGACAAAGAAATCAGTAAGCCCCTCTACAGCATCAATTGAGATCTCCTGAAAATCTGGTTTTTCCTCTTTATAAAACTTCTGAAGCTCCGTTTTGATCTGTTCTGTTGTGGCGGCGTTCTTCGGGTCAAGCTGCTCATCAACCGCCTTAATCGCATCTTCAGGGCGCACCCCAGCCTCGATCCTTTTGTTTATCATGCTCACGCGGGAAATGTCGCGCTCGGAAGCAAGGTCGGGAATAAGGTGGGGATTTGTTATTGCGACACGATCAAGAAAATCAGCCGCCGATTTTATCTCAAGGGGATTGTTCGATCTGGCCGCCGACTGGATATATCCCCGCACTCTGTCAGGCACCACCTTGGTCTGACTGAGAAGCTCGGACATGATTATATTGCGTTCTTCGGGGGATTTCTGGGCAAGCAGTGGCTCCACCACCTCGTTATATGCGGAATTGTATGCCTTTTTAGCCTTACTGTCGCCGGGGTTTAAATACGCCTCACCAGAGATAAAGGCCGATCCTGCGGCTACTTCCTGCCGCTTTTCTTCCCCAGCCTTGCCTTGGGAAACTATTTTCTTCCGAAGATTATTACTTTTGATAATTCCGAGAGTGTCCGTCTCGCCGTCGAGGTCATTCCATATCTTCTGAAGCTCGGCAGGGTCATCGGTGCTTTCAATCATAAGCTCGTAATTTGAAGCCCTTTCGGAGCGTGCTTGTTCCAACGCCTTAGACATGGCGGCATCCTGTGAAGATTGCTCGGCCTGCGCCAGATTATCGAGCTTCTGGATATGGTCAGCCCCCAAGTCATCATCGTATTTTTTCGACTTTAGAAGGGCGATAGCTTCGGCTGGGTTTTTCTCGGCCAAGCCCTCTATGTAATTGGAAAGCAATTTCTGCCGTGCGGACTTACCCATGTCAGCGGCCTTTGCCGTGTCCATGAAAGTAGCACCGGCAAACATTGTCGCATCTGAATTCTTCAGAAGATCGTCAACAGGCTCTCCGTTTTGTCCGGCGCGGAGTGCGAGAGTTGAAAGATTATCAAGCGTTCTTTCGGTGCTTTCGGCAAACAGCGTCACCTGACGTTCATGCCCCCAAGATATGTTTTTCTGATAAATCTGGCCGCGCATCCCATCCAAGGTTCCCTTGAGGGCTGTTCTGGCGGCCTCGCTAGGTGCTGCCTGTAATTGCTTCCGGTGTGTTTTTTCTATTTCTTTATCGAAATCTTTAGCAAAGCCTTCCGGCTTACCAAGCCTTGCCTGACGCATCGACATTGAGAGGTCTGCTGCGTCCTTCTGTGACTGCACCGCCGCCTCATTTACCCATGTTGCATTCTTCGCCATGGCTTCCCGTGTCTGGTACTCGGTCATCATGGATTGGATATCGAGGGCTTGGTGGCGGGCTTCCCCGATATTCGCGGAATTGATATCGTTCTGGGCGCGGGAAACGCTTATCGCCGCGCTACCAACCGCGGTATCAGGTAAAACCGTCCTTGTGAATTCTGGAATACTGCCCACTAATATAACTGCTTTTTAAGTTGTTCAGACTGTATCCAAGATGAGGTAAGACCCTTGGCCACGTCAAGCCCCGTATTGAGCAGGGAGGCGCGCTGCACCTTCCCCTGTTGCCGAAGAAGGTCGGCCTTGGCCTTGCCCGTCTGGGTGATGTTGTAGGCGTTCTCCATGCCCTTCCGTCTGGTTTCTTCCATGAGCAAGAGAGGGGAGCCGGACAGGTCTACGCCTGATTTAAGGAATAACATCTTCTGAAGGCTGCGGGAGCGCTCGGCCTGTTGTTTCTCGTTCTCGGCACTACGGGCTGCATCTGCCTCGGTCATAGCCGCTTGCATATTGGCGGTCTTGCGGGCGTTCCTGTCAGCGGCCTTGTCCTGCATGTACTGAGCCACGCCAGAGCCTACCTGAAGGAGTGAGCTGATACCCTGCTTGCCGCCGAATATCCCCCGCCCTACTGTCTCCTTTGCCCCGTCAGACCATGTGATATCAGTGCCGGAAGAAAACATGTCGCTCATAGATGATAAATCAAAACTCATGTTACATATCCATATTGTACATAGTCGTTTCCGGCATCGTCGTATTTCCTGAGAATGGCCTCTTTCTGAAACCCGAGCCAGTGGCACCAGTCGTTGTGATCTTCGCCCGTTACCGGATTAACCGTCACCAGCCTATGGTATCCGTGGGTTTTAATGACCGTCTGGAACATCCTCCGGACAATGCGGGCAGAAGTCAGGGGATAGAGCTTCGCCCATTTTGAAAAGATCGAAAACGCATAGGCTGTCTTTTTGGAGAAAGGCACCGCGCCGCCGATAACCAGTAACCGCCCCTCGTGGAAAGCTGAAAAGGTCTCGCCGTGGGTCATCGAATTTATGGCGCGGGTGAATTGGCTGTCAATCGAATACACGGCTTTGTCGTGATCGTTCCAGTCGAACATATCAAGGTGGTCAGGTTTAAATGCCTTCAATTCCATGTCACCCGTCATTCGTGGTCATATAGGCCGCAAGCACCTGTATATTGCAGGGTAGCGGCTGATCTTGTACACAGTATATATATTTTTCAGTCTCCCAGCCATCTGGAATATCAATCATCTTCACGCCCGTCAGGAGAGGTGGCGGCTTGTCCAGGTCGTCCTCGGCGGCGCGATAGTTCGGCGTTTCAAGGTCATAGAGGTTTGTGCCGAATTCAGCCCCTTGGCTTTCCAGCATTTTGACACCCAGTTGGGATAATGACCGTTCTTTCGTCACCGCCGCGCCATTGTTCCCGCCCGCTTCAAGGTCGTTGGACTTGTACAGTCCGGTATAGCCAAGCCCGAATGTTACATAAGAATGTTGCTCGTCCATCGTCACTGCGCCGTTGGCACCTACGGATAATCCAGAGAAAGCGGCACCATCGGCCAGAGCGGAAATGGTTGCCCCCGAGAAATGCGCCAGCCCGTAGAATGTCGAGGCGGTCAGATACCAGTTGCCGGAAGCAATGCTTACCGAAGGGAAAAGCACAGTGACAGTTACAGTCACCACGGTCGATGACGTGTAGGCCGTGATCGTCGCCCTGCCTCCTGCCTTGCCCCATATTTCCCGCCCTACGTCCGTGGCGGCGAATGTCGCCCCCCCTGCGGTCGCAGAGGTCGAGCCGGATACAGCCCCCAAGGTCATAGTCTGGTTAACGGTTCCATCCCAAGTTATTGAATTATCAAGATAAACAAGGCGTTTCTGCGCCTCGAACATATCAACCCGCCATGCGTCATCATCGTCTTCCGCATCTCCGGTATAGTAATCCATCTTCTTCGGCACGTTGACCTGATCCGCAAAATACTCCACATGCCTGACAGTCGAACCGTTGATCGTGCGCTTGACCACGATATAGACCTGATCCGGTGCATTGGTCTGGGGTATGGTCGCCACGCTCTCCACTTCCGGTTTTCCGAGCTTGCCTGAGGTCAGTGAGCCTCCCATAATCTGCCGGTGCCAGCTTGTGACCTGCTCTTTTGGCTCGAAGGTAAATGTGCAGATAGTGCCATCGTTCTTGACGCACCAGTTGATTGAGGGATTTCCAGACTGATAGGCCATCTGCTTGACCCCATCCGTCGTGCCGTACCGCCCGCGGGTGATCTGGTCGGCGGTTAAAGTACGATTGACTGAGGTATATCCATCCTGTACAGCGTCATACTCGAATGTGCGGAAGGTGATCCCATCCCTCTGTAAGAATAAAACGTGGCTATCCAAGAGGATCGGGGGAACGTCTTTTGCTCCGAAATATGAGACCTGTTTGACGGTAATGTTTGACGGAGTAATAGGATCATTCACACCTCCTCCTGAAATTTTCATCTCCCCGCCAGAAGTTCCCACGGCCAGAAATTGCTCGGTTCCCGTCATCCACCTGATACGGTTGACCTGTCCTGAGGAAATATTATATTCAAGACCATCAGCCGCAAGCGTACCCTGCACAAAATTATCATGCTCTGCCCCGACCGACCCCCATACCT
>ERZ1292625.1045-Hain-H41-01um-R1-1045-length-36410-cov-7_pt1 | contig 36410 bp, 49 predicted proteins | sample MGYA00564400_ERZ1292625 | MGnify/ENA primary metagenome ERZ1292625 (study PRJEB36523, sample SAMEA6512639) | groundwater metagenome | collected 2019-01-08 | study: AquaDiva: Metagenomics assemblies of 32 groundwater samples
ATAGAAAAGCACCAGGCCTGGAAGAGCAGGAAACCACACCGGAAATTCTGGAAACCGGTATAAAAGTTATCGACCTTATTACCCCATTCAACAAAGGTGGAAAAATTGGAGTTTTTGGAGGGGCGGGAGTCGGTAAAACAGTTATTATCCAGGAACTTATTAACAACATCGCCAAAGCCCACGGCGGATTTTCGGTTTTTGCCGGTGTAGGAGAAAGAACCCGGGAAGGAAACGACCTTTACCACGAAATGAAAGAGGCAGGGGTTCTGGACAAACTGGCAATGGTATTTGGACAAATGAACGAACCTCCCGGTGCCCGTTTCAGGGTCGCTCTATCCGCTCTTGCCATGGCCGAATATTTTAGGGATGAAATGAACCAAGATGTGCTGCTTTTCATCGATAACATTTTTAGGTTTGCCCAAGCCGGTTCCGAAGTTTCCGCGCTTCTTGGAAGAACCCCATCCGCCGTGGGCTATCAGCCGACTCTAGCTGCCGAAATGGGCCAGCTTCAGGAACGTATCACCTCAACTAAAAAGGGCTCCATCACCTCCCTTCAGGCAATTTATGTACCGGCAGACGATTACACAGACCCCGCACCCGTTGCCACATTTGCTCATCTTGACTCCACTATTTCCCTGGAAAGATCTATTGCCGAACAAGGAATTTACCCGGCCGTCGACCCTTTAGCGTCGACCAGTCGAAATCTTGATCCGGCAATTGTTGGCGCAAGACACTACGACGTCGCGCGCGGAGTTCAAAAAGTCTTGCAAAGATATAAAGAACTTTCGGACATTATCGCCATCTTAGGTGTCGAGGAACTCTCGGATGAGGACAAAATAACAGTCGCCCGCGCCCGCAAAATCCAGAATTTCCTAAGCCAACCCATGAATGTTGCCGAAACCTTCACTGGCCGTAAAGGTGAATATGTTACCCGCGAAAAAACAGTCGAAGGCTTCGACGCCATCTTAAAAGGTGAATACGACAATGTCGATGAAAACGAGTTCTATATGAAGGGCGATATTTCAACAGTCAAAAAATGATATAAATGGCAATCATATTAATCTTTACATTAATTATTGGAATAGTTATTAGTTATTTATTAGGTTGGTTCATCTCAAGAAAGTTATTTTCAGGAAAAATTCCAACACTAATCACCAGTCTTAGTATTTATTTTCTTTTTGGTGTGATTACCTTACTCATTGCGAAATATCTAGACGTTACAGCAGCCAGTCAATTCATTGCTGGACCAAAAACAATGATCATTATTATCTTATTCTGGCCTTTACTTATTGGTGCAATTTCAATATTCCCTTTATTAGGTATCCCTTTCTTTAATTAATATGGCCCATTCACATAAATTAGCACAAATCAATTTGTAACTTATTCACATGATCCACCTTCAAATAATCACTCCCGAAAAAACGGTTTTCGACGATGAGGTTGACCAGATCAGTCTCCCGACAAAAAGCGGTCAAATCACAATTCTCCCCCATCACACCAGTCTCATCACCTTAGTAGAACCCGGAGAGCTGCTCTACAAAAAACATTCAAAAGAAAATCATCTTGCGGCCGGCTTTGGTTTTGCCCAAGTCGCCCAAAACAACGTCAAAGTTCTGGTAGATTTGGCAGCACCGGAAGAAGAACTGGAAGAAAAAGCAATCGAGGCAGCCAAAAAAGAGGCAGAAGAAGCACTGGCCAAAAAACATGAGCTCAGCGAGGAAGAATACGCCTACGCTGCTGCCAATCTCCAAAAAGCCCTCGCCCAACTCAGGATAAAAAGAAGACACAGACGTGTATAATCAATTCCAAATGACAAAACCCCAAGCTCCAAAATTTGGAAATTGGAAATTTGTAATTGGAAATTAACCATGTATCGCTCCATCGTCATTTCCGGCCAAATAGCCTCAGGCACATCTACTGCTGCAAAGAATGTGGCTCAAAAACTCAATCTTAAATACGAATCTGCGGGCGATTTCTTCCGTAAATACGCTCTCGAGCACAATATTCCCCTCTATGATAAAGCTCAAATTCCGGATAATGTAGACCAAGAGGCTGATGCCAAACTAGCAGAGCTTGCCAAAAGCGGTGGCTGGGTTATCGACGCCCATTATCTGGGCTACTTTACCAAAGATAATCCGGAAGTCCTAAAAGTTCTGTTAAAGTGCGAGGACAAAGAAAGATTTAAAAGGGCCCTCGCCAGACACCATACCCACGCGGAAACGGTAGAAGAAATCAAAAAACGCGAAGTTGGGCTGGACGCTAAATTTAAAAAACTGTATTCAAACGAAGATTACCTCGATCCAAAGTTTTTTAATCTGCAAATCGACACTACGAACAAGCCCGAAGAAGAAGTGCTAAAACAAATTGTAGATAAATTTAACAGCTAACCCTTCGCCCGACTTCCTAATCCAAACTTTGCATTCAATGCCTTTAAAAAGTGGTTCTGGTCAAAATATCCAAATTTAATATTATTTTCCCCTTTTTTTACCCCCACCACTGCTCCACTTTCAAGCTTTGTGTGTTCCTGGCCGTCGATGATTAAAGAAACATCTCCACCCTTGGCGACAGAAATAGAAATAGTGTCGGTAGATGACAAAACAACCGATGGAATTGGCAAACCTATCGGGTTAATCGGTGTTAGCAAAAAACAGTCCAAATCCGGATCCACAATCGGACCTCCTGCCGATAAAGAATAAGCCGTAGAACCGGTTTGTCCGGCTACAATTACCCCATCCCCCAGAATACTCAAAAAATCCTCACCCTTAATATTAATTTTTAAATTCACTACTCTATACAAGCCTTTTACCGCCACTTCATTAACAGCACTGTACAATTTATCACCCACCGCAACCTGCAAACTCATCCTTTCGGAAACAAAAACCTTCCCAGCCAAAATCTTGTCCATTGCCTCTTGCCAACTATCCGATTCTACAGCGGTCAAAAAGCCAATATTGCCGGTATTTACACCTACAAATGGGACATTACGCTCTACGTGCTCGCAAGCCTTATGGATCAAAGTACCGTCGCCACCAAAGGTTACTATGTAATCGGCTCCTTCAAGTGCATCTTCACCTAAAACCTCATGCCCCCTAGATCGGATGTATGCACTTGCCTCCTTTACCAAGCTTTGCGCTTTCACATTACCTTCTTTGAAAACAATTCCAATCTTCATGGGGAAATTATACCAGTATAAAATATTGACAAGCCTACTCTGTACATATATCATATGTACAGTGATTGATTTAACTAAAATCAAAGGCTTTGAGTGGGATAGAGGTAACATTGACAAAAGCCTTCACAAACATGGGATTACTCAAAACGAAGCAGAAAGCGCATTTCTTGATGAAAACCTATTTTTTCAAGAGGATATAAAACACTCAGGAAAAGAGGTTCGATTTATTGCGATAGGTAAAATAAAAAAAGTAAAGATGTTATTTGTTGCATTTACAGTACGAAACGATAAAGTCAGAATAATTTCGGCAAGAATTGCAAACTTTAAGGAAAGGAGGTTGTATGAAGAAAAAGTTAAAACTGATTCCAAAATTTAAATCTGAAAAAGAGGAAAGAGATTTCTGGCAAAGAGTAGATTCTACCCAATACGTGGATTATTCATCAGCCAGACATGTAAGTTTTCCAAATCTAAAGCTTACCAGTAGGCCAATTACATTGCGTCTACCAGCAGGCATGATAGACAGGTTAAAGATTCAGGCTCACAAGATGGATATTCCCTACCAATCATTGATCAAAAAATTAATTTTTGACGGTCTTGGTAGATAAAATATAAATTTTGGTATACTTGCCAGTAAATTATTGGGTCTGTAGCTCAGCGGTTAGAGCGCCACTCTTATAAGGTGGACGTCGATGGTTCGAATCCATCCAGACCCACTAAAGAAGTCCAACAAATATTTATTTTAATCTCACAAACCTTCACATCTTTTGTATCCCCAAAAAGCTCATACGAATAATCCGCCACGTTTAAATTCTTAACCTCTCCTCTTCTAACAACCTCTTCCAAACTCTGCGGATATTTGCTATCCTCCACATAATAAATTTCCAAAACATGACTAATTTGCGATAAATTATATTTAGAGACAACTTCCCTTGCTTGCTCGGTTACATAAGTACCAGCACCAAGAGTACCAACCAAAATTATTCCCGCCAAAATTGGAGTTAAGAAAAACATTTAAAATATTGGGCAGTTATGAAAAAATTCTAAAGCCTTGCTCTATGTACTATCTCCGCATCGACCACGTTCACATCCCGTCCGTATCGCAAACGAGACAACTGTTTAATCATTTCCGCTATCCTATCATCCTTCTCTATCTTAGATATATCGCGGGTTGTATCCAAAGAAAACGGCGGTACCGGTTCATTATGAACAATGGTTTTTGCATATGCATGAAAGCGCTCAACATTTATTAAATCCGTCTCACTAAATACCGGCGTAAATTCATGCTGCAGGTAATTTCCATCTGTTACGCCGATTCTAAAGCTAACAATCGTGCCTACGTTACCAAAGATAGCGTTTTTAACATCCTCTTCTATCTGCCCTATAAACTGATTTGCAACAATTAGGTTCAAATGAAATTTTCTGGCTTCTGCCAAAATATCTGCAAACGTTTCTGTCGCAAAGTTTTGAAACTCATCAACATACAGGAAAAAATCCGGCCGCTGAGCCTCCGGCACATCCTGCCTGCTCATGGCCGCGACTAATATTTTAGGAACCAGTATTAAGCCCAAAAAGTTGGAATTTTCTTCGGAAATTTTACCTTTAGATAGGTTAACCAAAAGTATTTTACGGTTATCCATAATATCCCGAATATTAAATGCGCTTTGCGATTGCCCAATAATGTTTCTCATCATTCTGTCCGTTACAAATCTGCCAAACTTGGAAACGATGTAATCTAAAACTTCACTTTTATGAAAGTCAGATGTCTGCGCAATCTGGTCCGTCCAATAGCGCCTTACAACCGGGTCCTGAACTTTTGGTAGGAGTTCCTGAACAAAATTGGCGTCAGTTAGTACCCTGACAACTTCCATAAAAGTACTTCCGGGCTCACTCATTACGGTAAGCATTGCATTCCTGATTGCGTGCTCAAATCTGGGGCCAATAATACCCGTCTTATGTGGGTCGTAAAGCTTATACATCAAACCCACAATGTAGGTTGCCACAAAGTGTTTTTCCTGGTCGGTGGACGCCTCCAGCATGTTCATTCCAATCGGTCTTTCGGTATCCGCCGGATTAAAGTAAATAACATCCTCTGCCCGCTCTGGTGGGATTTGAGATAGTAAGTCTTCGGCAGCATCACCATGAGGATCAATAAAACAAACTCCATGGCCGGCACGAATATCCTGCATTATCATGTACTTCAAAAGCTCGGTCTTTCCGGTACCGGTTTTCCCTATTATGTAAATATGGCGCCTTCTATCATCATCGGAAACAAAAACTTCCTTAGTAGAACCGCGGTAAACACTCTTTCCCAAATGTAGCCCGGATGACGGAATTTGTGCCGGAGCCGGTGCTCTTTTTGCATTAACCCAAAAAATACCCGGCGTCTCAACAGTTTTATTCGGCAAGTGAAATAGGGTTGCCAACTCTTCACTATTTATAATCCCATACTGGCCAAAAAGCGGCATATACCTGTAAATAAAATCAACTAAAAACTGTTTCTTAAACCTAATTCCGGCATTGCCAAAACCGTTGTATTCACCATCAAACTGGGAAAAAGTGCTTTTAATATTATCCAAGTGAACTTTTGCTTCTTCATCGGTTTTTGCAGAAACCATAATTCTAATAACCACATTAAACCCAACTTTTGAACACTTGCTCTCAATGGCCTCCATTTTCTTGGGGTCAGGTGGCACACTGTGTTCCTTTTTGGGGTCCAGCTCCGCGCTCTTTGTTTTAGAAACGAATTTCTTGCCTGCGCTTCTCCATCTGCCATCCGCGGGTGACGCCAGTATTTGAATAACAGCACCCTCTCCCGGAGCCATTTTGGCAAGCGCCGAAGTGACTTGAGATAAGGGATCAACAGCAAGATCTTTATGAGTCTTTAAGGGGTAATAATTAGATTCCTTAAGCCTAAGAGCTGCAAAAGCCAACTTCCCATCTTCAGAAAAAATATTGTACTCGTCTACTTCTCTTACTTCGGCCCCCGGATATGATCCATGAATTTGCTTCTCCACCAGATCCTGAAGCGATTTAGGACAAGAAATATAAAATTTAATCTGCTCGGGTGTTGCTACAATCTCCAAGGAAAAATGTTCTTGTGGGGTCAAAAATCCAAAAGTCCCATGACTTTTGTGTATTGAATAAATTGACGCAAACATTTGCTCGGCAGCATCAATCTTTATCTCATTATCCCTGGGCACTGCAATTTGCATGAGGACAAAGTCCAAAGATTTTACTTCCCGGTTTTTATTCTTCATCCAGATAATCCACAGCCAGCCAACAACAAATGTCAGCCCACCTAAAACGAGAATAACCAAAGCAATTATTCCCAAAGTACCTAAAATTATTTGAAATCCGGAAAGCGGATCAATCTGACCCGTTTGTCTACCTACACTCTCTATTGGCATATGTCATTCACTCTCCTTACCTTCGCCTTTACTATTCTCTGCTGAAGAGTTTCTAAAAATTACACGTCTTGCATGCCTGTGAGCTATTTTAATAATCCTTCCTATATACATAGCCAAAGCGGCGATTGATAAAACACCACTAACGTTACCCGTAATTGAAGAAATTTTTCCTTTAACTTTTGTTCCTTTGCCCTTCTCATAAGCTTCCTCGGTAGCAGTTAGAGTAATTGTGCTCCCCTTTTCCAGCGTCTCATACGCATCTTCCTCCGGAGACTTTACACCGTGTTGGGCAATATCCGCGCTTATCTTAACCTCGGGCCTTGCCAGCTTTGCTTCTCCGATTGCATCTTTTACCTGTCTCTCAGCTTCTTTATCCGCATCATGACTTTCTTTTACAACTTCCCGGAGCAACTTTGCTTCCTCGAACCTCTGAGAATCTACCTCTTTACTTCCACCTCTTACAGAAATCTGGTCATCATCGACAGGTACGGCAACAGAAGACGCTTGCGTATCGTCGGATGTCTGTACGGGAGGTTTTTGTGCGTTACTTTGGACAGACATTTATGTTGTAATTGTAGCAGAAATAAGGGTATTGTTTTTTATTTCTTCTTGTAAGACGTCAAAAAAACATACTCGTAAAACAGCCCAAATAAAGAACCCACAAAAGGGCCTACAATAAAGGGCGAAATAAGTTCAAAGTCGCGACCAAGAACAGTCGCACCAATTACCCTCGCCGGGTTAAAAATTCCGCCCGTTAAGGGGCTTGCAATAAGTTCTGCACCAATTAAGAAAAATCCTATCGCCAGTGGCCCCAAGGAAGCAAAGCCTCTCTTATCGATAATTGTTGCAAATACAACAAAAACAAGGCCTGCAGTAAATATAGCCTCAAAAAGCATTGCAACATCACCCGATATACCCAGTCCAAGTACAGGTGCTCCCTGTGCAAAATCGTAAACACCACCGCCAAAAACAGTTACCACTAAAAACGTTGCAGCAATTCCGGCGGCAAGCTGAGAAATAATAAAAAATATCGCCTTGGACGTAGTCAGTTTTTTTGCAATCCACAAAGAAACCGTAATTGCCGGATTTAAAAATCCCCCGGACAAATGCAAAGTTGCAAAAATAAGGGCGGTATAAATAGATGCAATTCCAACCGGCATAGAAATTGCGTCCAGATCATAAATTTTAGAAACAACAACTAAGACACTTGCCAAAAAGACAAACAAAAACGTACCCAAAAATTCCGACACATATGCTCTCCAGGGCTCTACCCATTCATGTAAAAAATTAAAAGACAACTTCACTACAAAAATTATATCAGGAATCCTATCAGGATAAATCGGTAAAAATCAGTATATTTCAGTAAAATCAGTATTATCAGTAACGTCGGTAAAATCAGTAAAACCAGTATTGTCAGTAAATTCAGTATGACCCCCTCATCCTACCGACTCACCGACTCTAAAGACATTACCGACCTACCGACTCACCGATCCCTTTACCGACTTGTTACAATGTCTGTATGAAGCTTTTTATCGACAGCGCAAACCCCAAAGAAGTCAAAGAAATGTGGGACGCCGGAATTATAGACGGTGTAACAACTAATCCAACTCTGGCAACAAAGGCTGGCATAGAATACAAAAAAGCGATTAACGAAATACTGGATATTGTAGATGGTGACATTTCCCTGGAAGTTCTTGCAACGGACACGGTCGGCATGGTTAAAGAAGGCAGAGAGCTGGCAACGCTCCACCACAATGTTGTGGTTAAACTACCAACAACCCTGGACGGTCTCAAGGGCTTGCAAATATTAACCGCCGAGGGAATCCGCGTAAACATGACTCTCGTTTTTAGCGCAAACCAGGCTCTTCTCGTTGCCAAATTAGGGGCTTACATCGTCTCGCCTTTTGTTGGAAGGCTTGACGATATCGGGCAAACCGGAATTGATGTTGTAAACGAAATAGTACAAATTTACGACAACTATGATTTTGAAACACAAATCCTGTTTGCCTCCGTCAGATCCCCGGAGCATGTTAAAGAAGCCGCTCTGCTTAGTTGTGACATTGCAACTTGCCCGTTTGATATTCTAGAAAAACTTGTTAAGCACCCATTAACCGACATAGGACTTAAAAAGTTCTTGGACGACTTTAAAAAGAGTGGCCAAAAACCTCTCGTATAAATCTTATTTGACTACTACCTGCCGCCTGTGGTCATAATTAACCAATGCCCGATTCCCCGGAAACAGCACAAGCCGTGCAACCATTACCAGATTTAACCCGAGCAATTGGCGACGAAGAACCACATCGCATTAGCTTTGAAAAATACTCTGAAGAAATCACTAGAAATGTTGAACTGTCCAACGATTCCGCCCAAGAAATAACGGCTCTCTACGCCTCCGCTTACGAGCAACACCAATCAAAAGGTCTCAACGACTACTGTCTCCTGAGTAATGATTTGGGACAAAGGATAACTGACATGCCCCCTAACCACCCTGACAGGCCAAATCTACTTAAAGTTGCAGCCCAAGCATTCGAATTTGCTTTTGAAGAAGAAGGTCCTTACAAAATTAATAGGCACATTTACGCAGGCAACTTAATTGGGGCGGTACACGACGTATATACAGCATCCGACGCGAACTTTAAAAAGTCAGATCTTGACTGGATGATGGGTAAAAAGCGTGTGCTTGACGAAGCCGCAGAGACAGTTAGCCATTGGCACAATCATCTTTTATATCAAGAGGCATACGAATCTGGAAAAAGCAAAGGTGTAAGACTTGATTGGGCAGACGAAGAAAGAAAGGGTGAGTTATTAAATATGGAACATCAAATTGAGTTAAGAAAAAAAGTAGCAAGCATCCTAACAATCTTTAATTCTCCGTAGTCTTTTCAGGGCCCCTGTTTCTGTAAGTATTTATAAAATCGCGAACCGTATTTTCGTCAAGATCATTCATTTTCAGCAGCCGCCCCCAGGCAGCCAGAACAATTTTGGCGTCATCTTTCTCCCTAGGTTCCATCACAATTTTCCAATCGTTTTTAAGAACTATCGCCTTAAGTTTATTAATAACATCGTCCCCCACATCCGGCTTGTAGCTAATCAAAATATAACCGTGCTCCAGGTTGTGAATTAACTGCTCGTCCGGAAATTCTTTATCATAAACTCCCTTACTGGCAGGACCATTCCAATGTGGACCGGAAGTTGGCGGATCAGAATTATAGCCACTGCCACTTGTTCCCGAGGCAATATGCTCTCGACTAACAATAGTGAATTCTTGCGTACCCGGAACATCTTTGGAAACCGGAGCAGGTTTGGACGAGTCTTCCTCCTTGCCGATCGTAGATTTTGAGACAAAAAACACACCTACTCCAACAATAATAAGCGTGGGCAATAAAAACCAAACTAAAATTGGTACTCTTGCCAACATTTCGCGCACTTTACTCAACAACTATTGTTCCTTTCTGCGACGAGTTCAAATGATTGTGATATTTCTTTGTTCCAGTATTTGTAAAGGTCAAAGATTTTGTTTCCCCCACGTTTATTACACCGATATTTAGTTCAGGATACAGTGTATGAGCAGGATGAGGAGCAGAATTTACCTGAACTGCACGAGAGCTGGTATTTCGGAAAACCACGCTCTGTCCTGCCTTTACTGTTACCGAAGCAGGTGCAAATCCACTTTCTGAATAGATAATTACTACAGAATTAGCCTCATCTGTCGCATTGCTTACCTCAGTTAGTTGATTTTGATCCGGATTCTGTCCGCTTGTTTCATTTTGCTTTTGATTCGTACTGCAAGCAGAAAGCATTATCGCCAAAACCCCAACTAACCCAATAACTTTCAATTTATTAAATTTCAATATTATCACCCTCCTTTGCAAAAAATTCATTGAAAACCCAAAAACTAGTGAAGAATAATAATATCAAGAACTAGACTTTATCACCAGACCCAAAAACATCTATTTTGTCTTCGACTACAGCAGCCACAGCAGCTATAACTTCCGGCATCAGGTCATAAATCTTGTATTCATCGGGTTGCTCACCCAGCTTTTCTTCGAGTGCCTGTTTATAAGTCACCCTAAGTTCCGTGTTAACATTTACTTTTACAATCCCACCAACCCTTATGGCTTCCTTAACTTGCACAGCAGGAATCCCGGATCCTCCATGAAGTGACAAAAATGTTTCCCCTAATGCCTCTTTTATTTTGGCAATCAGATCAATATCCAAATCCGGTTGGACAGGAAACGTACCATGAATATTGCCGAAAATAGGAGCCAAAATATCAACCCTTGTCCCCATAACAAACTGCTTAGCTTTTTGGGGATCCGTGTAACTTTTTTTAAGAAGTTCCAAATCAATGTCTTCGTTGTGGATTTCACTCGAACCACTCACTTTATTAATCTCCCCCTCCACCAATATCCCCTTTTTATGTGCCGATTCAACAATTTTTTGTGTCTGACTAATATTGTCCTCAAACTCAAGGTCTGATCCATCAAAATGGACATTGGTGAAACCATTTTCGATAGATTCAGAAACATCAATCGCCTTGGAAACTGCCTCCTCCGGCTTTCCATGGTCAAGATTTAATAGGAGAGCTATTCCTAACTCTTCCCTGGCGTTGACTGTAAAATCAATAATATTCCTGATGCCAAAATATCCCACTTCACCCGGAGAAAACTGCACAATCACCGGTGACTTCGTGCGCTGGGCTGCCATCACAATCGCTTTAAAAATCTCCAGCGAATCTACATTAAACGCGCCAATAGCAAACCCTTCTTTTCTCGCTTTAGTAAACCAATCACGGGCAGTCATAATGATCTCCTTCTCTTACTAGATTATTACATGTTCCAAAATTAGAAAGAAGCAGGAGGCGTAAGTTAAACTGGTTGTGTGTTTTTCTTAGCCTTCGAATAAATATTCAAACCCCAAAAACCATTTATGCCTGCAGCCAACAAATACGGAATCCAAAAAACGGATTTTACAGAAGAACTGGCACCCGACAGTTCAAAACCTTCCCAGACAAAAATAGACATTACAACAAACTCGAAAATAGAAATCAACGTGATTAAAACCACAGCATTAAACTTGCCTATAAACCACAACAGACCAATCGGGGCAAACATAATAAGCCCAAGTAGCATACCGTTGAAAAAAATACGGTTTATAGCAAAGTCCCAAACATTCAGAAAAATAAAAATAAAAATAAAATTTAAATAAAGGTACAATCTCGTGTGCTTCACTTATCTATTTCCTCCATTTTTTTTAGCCTTGCCTCATGCCTGCCACCCTCAAATTCCGCCTCCAACCATGCAGTAACTGCACGTTTTGCCTCATCTGGCGTGATAAATCGTGCACCAAGCGAAAGTATATTGGCATTATTATGTTCGCGAGCTAACTTTGCTATTTCTGCCCTTCCACTGTTATAAACTGCAGCCCGTATTCCCTTAACCTTATTTGCCGCAATTGCCTCACCATTCCCACTACCCCCAATCACAATGCCTAGTGAATCTTTATCGCTTGCAACTTTTTTTGCACAGGGTACTATAAAATCCGGGTAATCGTCCTTTTCATCCATCTCATACGCCCCACAATCCTCCACCTCGTAACCTTTAATACCCAAATACTGGATTAGTGTTTTTTTTAAATAAAAACCCGCATGATCTGCAGCAATATAAATCTTCATCTACGAAAAAAGATGCACCTGGCACCTCTACATTAAGCTTACTAGTTTTCTGGGTGTAATCGCAAATTTACAAAGCAATAAGCGACTTCAAATCAAAATCCACTTTGTCTAAATCGGATACGTGATTAGTCACATCGACTTTGTTCTTAATCGCCATAGTAAGTGGGGCAACTTCCCCCACATTATTTACGACCGTTGCACCAATAATTCGAGCCACTTGTCCTGAGCTTAGCGAAGGATACTTTTTAACAAATATCCTACTGATTTTCCCTTCATCTGCAGATCCACGAATAATTATATTTTCCGCAAACTTTTCGTCTGTCACACCCAAAAATGAACAAGATCCGTCAAAAAAATTAGTTGTATAAGAAGAAGCTGTCTCAAATTTCGTTCGCAGGCCAGTCATGGTTTTTCCAACAGCCAAACCCTGACTTGTTGCGTTTGCCCAATTACCCAAAATATGCTCCCTTTTAAAAACACTGTCCCAAAACTGGGCACAATCCCCGGCAGCGTAAACATCGGGTAAATTTGTCTCCAGATACTCGTTTGTGACTATACCTCTATCAATCTTAAGCCCGGATCCCTCAAGAAAACTTAAATCGCTGCGGATGCCGACACCAACCCCAACAGCATCGGCCTCAAACCTTCGACCGTCCTTGGCAATTGCTGCCGTTATCATACCTTCTTTAGTTTCAAAATGATCCACGGAAACTTTGGTCTCTATTTTAATTCCGTTGTTGGTTAATACTCCGGCAACAACTTGACTGGACTGACTATCCAACTTCCCCTGCCAGTAAAAATCCTCAAGAACTAATGCCGTGATATCAACAACCCCATTTTTGGCAAAACACGACGCAAACTCCAGCCCAATAAACCCTCCGCCAATAATCAAAGCTTTTTTACTTTTTTTGGCTATATCAATAATTTTGTCCGCATCATCAATGGTTCTCATATAAAGAAGATTTTTGACATCCGCCCCGGGAACATTAAATGGAATTACTTTCCCGCCAACCGTCAAAAGCAGCTTTCCAAATTGGATAGTTTCACTATTTGATAACTTAACAGTCTTCTCACTAGACCCTAAACCCTCCGCCCTAACCCCTTTTATAAGCTCTATTTTCCGTTCGTTATACCACTGGGGCTTTTTCAAAAAAACCTGTTCACGGCTTATTTTGCCGCGGATATAATGTGGAATTAAAACAAGCGAATATTGCGGATAGTCCTCTTCAGTCACAATCGCAATTGTGGCATCCGAATTTAAATTTCGAATGGTATCTGCAGCAGTCGTCCCCGCCGCCGAACCGCCTACAATCAAATAATCCGTCTTTTTCATCTTATAAATCCCTCAACTATTTTCCCAACCATATAAGCTGCAATTGCGGCAACCGAACCAATTGCCAAAACTTCTAAGCCACCCTTCAACCAGGAAACAGTTGTAACCAAAGACCTAAGGCTTCCCAAGAAAAACAATGTGATACCTCCAACTAATATTGATAACAAAAACGGGCTGGGCATATTCGGTACCAAATAAGGAAGCAAGGGAAACAAACCGGCCACTACAAACGAAGCAAACGTGGCAATCCCGTGTCTTACCGGATCATTGTCCGTTTCCTCAATTATGTTCAGTTCATCTCTCATCATCGTATCCAGCCAGATCTTACGGTCGGAGGTGATAATTTCAACCGCTCTTTTCAAGTCTTTCCCGCTAAAACCCTTGCGTTCATAAATTTCCCTAATCTCCTCAATCTCAATTTCCCTTAAATGGTCAATTTCCCATTCCTCTTTCTGCCTCTGTGCCCGCGCATAATCCTGTTCCGATTTTCTTCCCAAAAAATTGCTTGCGCCCATTGATAGGCCGTCTGCAAGAAGGTTTGCAAACCCCAAAATAATAATTACGATCGGGGTAAGCGAAGCACCAAACGATCCGGCAATTACCGCAAATGTTGTAATAATCCCGTCGTTAGCACCATAAATAAAATCACCGATATATTTGCCGGCAGTATGCCGGTGATACATGCTTTCATGTTTCCTGTACTGGGCATTTTCGGACAAGTATTTTTCTTTGCGCGCCAGAACATCCTTTAAATATCCGTCTATTTTTTCCCTGGAAGCCTTTTCCTCCGCCATGCCCATATTCTAACATTAGACATTTGAAATTTGAGATTTGAAATTACTCTGCATCTGCAGAGTTAGGGGTATTCCTGCTCACCGGTCTCAGCATTTTCCAAAATTATTGCCTTTGTCGGGCAAGATTCGGCAGCCAACTTTATCGTTTCTGCCTCATCTCCGCCTTCATCTATAACTATTGCCTTATTCTCTTCATCCAGCTCAAACGTCTTCATCGCCAAGGCAACACAGGAAGCTGCCCCGATACAGAGATTGCGGTCTATTTTTATTTTATATTTACCAATCTTACTCATAATTAAATAAAAATATCAGAGAAGCGCCTTTGGCATGACTGAAAGGTGCCAAGGCGACCTGCTGATATCTTATTTCTTATCAGCCATCTGTGTATTTTATCGAATTTTGCGAATCACCTCAAGCGACAAAAAAGCACACTTAAGTCTTGCCGGTGCCACTGGTCCGCCAATCAATTTCAAAACATCCTCACCCGTTATTTTGGATAACGTAGAGATTTTCTTATTCTTGATATTTTCCGACAAAATCGAAGCCGAAGCGATAGATATAGCACAGCCAGAACCGGTAAACGATACTTCACTTATTCGCCACTGACCATTCGCTATTTGCCACTCGTCATTCCGAACTTGTTTCGGAATCTTTTTAGATCCTGAATCGAGTTCAGGATGACTGATCGAAAACCTAAAGTAAAACGTCACTTCGTCTCCGCAAAGCGGGTTAACCTGTTCAATCACTAAATCGGCATTTTTCATTTCCCCAAAATTTAACGGGTTTTGCCAATGTTCCAAAATTTCCTCGCGGTAAAGATCCACTTATATTTTAAAAACCTCCTTAACTTTCAAAACACCCTCCACTAACCTATCCACTTCTTCAATGGAGTTATATAGATAAAAACTGGCTCTCGCAACAGACGAAACTCCCAAAAAATCCATGAGTGGTTGGGCGCAGTGGTGACCGGACCGGACAGCAATCCCCTCACTATCCAAAATCGATGCCACATCATGGGCGTGTATTGACCCAACATTAAATGCAACCACTCCGCTGCGCTTTTTGACATCTTTCGGTCCATATATAATCACACCATCAATTTTTGATAACTTTTCAATCGCATATTTTGTTAGTTCTACATCGTGCTCCCGAACCTTATCCATGCCAATTTTATCAAGATAATCAACCGCCGCTCCTAATCCAATCGCCCCCGCAATATCCGGGGTTCCCGCTTCAAACTTCCACGGCAATTCGTTCCAAGTGGATTTTTCTAGAGAAACTTTGGAAATCATTTCTCCCCCAAATAAAAATGGTGTCATCGTCTCCAAAAGCTCCCGCCTTCCCCACAAAACCCCAATTCCGGTTGGCCCCAGCATTTTGTGTCCGGTAAAAACATAAAAATCGCAACCGATTTCAGAAATATCAACAGGCATATGCGGAACAGCTTGGGCACCATCCACAAGTACTATTGCTTGTGGCGCCAAACGACGAACGACTAACGACAAATGCAAAACATCGTTAATCGTCCCTAAAACATTAGAAACATGGGCAAAAGCGACTATTTTCGTTTTCTTTGTCAGTAATTTACCAAGCGCCTTAAGATCAATCTCACCGGTTTCTTTATTGATGGGAACTACTTTAAATTTTGCCTGCTTCTGGATTGCCAGTTGCTGCCACGGCACAAAATTGCTGTGGTGCTCTGCGACAGTCACTACAATTTCATCACCTTTTGATATGTTGAACCGACCCCAAGAATAAGCAACCAGATTGATCGCCTCGGTAGCATTTCTCACAAAAATAATCTCCGCCGGATCTTTTACACCAACAAAATCAGCTACCTTCTTCCGTGCCGCTTCGTACATTTCCGTTGCCTCCACAGATAAAGTGTGGATTCCCCGATGCACATTGGCGTTATGTTTTTGGTAATAGTCGGAAATTGCGTTAAGAACTTGCTTTGGCTTCTGAGACGTCGCCGCACTGTCCAGATAAACCAAAGGTTTCTTGCCCTCCGAAGCTTTAGCATAGGAGGGACCATTTATTTTCCGATTCAATATTGGAAAATCTTGCCTACGATTCATCTACAACTCCCAATTCCTTATTAATAACCGGATAATTTCCAAACTCTTCTGGTCGGTCGCCTCCCAGGACATATTGCTGGGAAAAACGCTCAGTCCTGCCCTTTGACGAATATAAACCCCACATGACATTCTTTTCCGAATCTGAATGGAAACGCACAACTACAGCACGATCGGTTTTCAAATGACCCATGATACTATCCCATTCCTCCATGGAAAATAATCTTTTGAGTCTACCAGACACAATATTTACAAAATCTTTTTTAAGTTTTCCTCTTGAAAAACGCTCTCTATCCATTAATCTTCAACTAATATATCCTCTCCTTGGGTTTCAACTTTGAAAGTCTTTAGCGGTTCAAATGCCGGCGGCAATGTAACCGCACCGGTTCTGATATCAAATTTGGAACCGTGACAATCGCATTCCGTCTCATACCCTTGCAGTTTTCCACCCTCATAGCTCAAATTGCACGCTTCGTGTGTGCAAATGTCGGAAGTCGCAAACCACTCATCGCTTTCTGTGTGATAAATCGCAACTTCCTCGCCACCAACTTTAACAGGAATCACCTTCCCTTTAGCAATATCAGACTTTTTAGCGACTTTTACTTTCATATAATCCTCCTTTCGTCGGATGTCTAAAGACAAAAGACTAATGACTAATGCTTTTTATTAGTGCATTTAGCCTTGCATTTAACCTTAATGTAAATTCATATAGTTCATCAAATTTTCCCTCTTTAATAAACTTTTGATCCAAAGCAATATAAAGTGCTGTAACAACTTCATTCACAGAACCTTGAGACATTCTCAAGAACCTTCTAAAATCCGGGTCAGAATTTTTAGTCGAACCTTCCGCAATGTTTAAAGCAATCGAAACTGCTGCTCTTCTAATCTGATCGATTAATCCGAATCTCTCCTTTGCAGGGAAATCTTCTGTGACTTTGTATATTAAAGATACAAACTGTCTTGCATCAATCCAAACATCAAGTTTTTCAAATCTAAAATATCCTTTCCCGCTCATGCTTTTGTCCTTAGTCGTTCGTCGTTAAGCTTTGATCGTATTAGCTCCACAAATCCCTGAATTAACAGCTTTTCCGCTTGTTTCCTTGTAATTCCCCTGCTCATTAAATAAAACAACATTTGCTCATCCACTTTTCCAATCGTCGCCGCATGCCCGGCTTTTACATCCCTCTCTAAAATCTCCAGTGCCGGCGTATCGTCGCCCATTTTGGCATCGTCAAACAAAAGCGCATCACTCCGCAAATATGCATCCGCACCCTTTGCACCTTTTTCTATTTTGACATTCCCCCGAAATGCAAACGTTGATTTTCCCCGCAAAACCGCCCTAACATTAACCTTTGATTTCGTGTTTTCCCCCACGTGGGTTATGTAAACTTCCAGCGCCGTTTGGCTTTCGCCTTTGGCCATTAGTAATCCTACAACCTCAATTTCCGAATTTTCTCCGGCAAGAACAACATCCAATCGCCCTTCTGTCATCCCGAACTTGCTCGCCCTGAGCGAAGTCGAAGGGTTTCGGGATCTAGATTCTGAACCAAGTTCAGGATGACCGGGTTTATCGTCTCCTAGCATTATCCCAATCAACCTCTTTTCGTCTTTTTGTAAAATAATATGGTTCATTGATTAGCTACCTTTGATCCTTCTTAGTAATGATCTCCACTTTCCCCCACCTTGTTTGTCTTCTACAGGAATATCATGCCTATAATGAAATTCCGGAGAAACTCCCCTCGATAGTTGCATCAGTCTTTTTATATATTCCCCGTCTTCCGAAACTTCACAATCACCATCTAAGTATGCCCAAAATAAACTCGTGCCATATTTAATCGTATCCGCATCTTTCGCAGTTAACAAAAGCAATTTTCCTTTTAAATAACCAAAAGCATATGGTGGAGAACCAATGGTTTCTTCCATCGACTTGGAAATTTGACTATAACTTTCGTGATGCAAAAGCACTTGTTTCCAATCCTGCCAATCCGGCCTAGATTTACTCATAATGTCATACTCAAATAGTGGATGAGCTGGTTTTAAGTTAAAATCAAGCCTAGGCTCTGCTTCTTGATTTAACCTTAATACGCTTTCGACACCAAACACCAAATGTGCAATCGCCGCATCCGATAAATAATTTAAATAAACATCATCAAAAACCTCGTCTGTAAAGTCAGCGGTCGCTAAAATCTCGTTCATCCTACCATCCTCCCCTCCGAGCCAAAGACCCGAATTTAAGTCCGTCTTTTTGTAAAATAATCTGGTTCATATCCCTGTAAGCATTTCAAAATACGCTCTCAGTCTTTGATTATCGCGCCCACCCGCAGCAACAAACGCCCCATTCAAGTTTAAGACATAAGGTGCCAAAGCAGCATTTCCCTTGACTACTGCTACATCTCCTAACGTATTCAATTCCCTGTAGCTTAAATCGACTTCAATTGTTTCCGTACCATGATCTTCCGCCTTGCGCATTGCGTCTCTAAACCTGTCTGCCAGCATAGTAAAAAGTCCTTCTCCTAAAGACAATTGTCTGTTATGAAGATCAGTTTCTTCTAAAATTTTATCGACTTTTAATAAACCATGTACTGCCAAAAACGTTTCAGTCTCTAATCGAACTCGGAAATTCCGGTAGTCTTCATGGTATGCAGCTCTCTCCGCTTGAGCGATCAAATCTTCAGCCCCCATTTAACCTCTTTTCGTCTTTTTGTAAAATAATATGGTTCATTGAACAATATCTAAAGCCTCTTGCCTACTAATATCTTCATAGTGTTCTGCAATAAATGCTTCGTATGCAACATTACCCCACGGATATCCACTGACCCCGGTAAATGCATAATCCAACCCGATCAAAGATTCTCCAACAGATTTCCTGACATTGGCATCTTGTTCATCAAGTAACATCCTGGCAATCTGATCTATTCCTCGTCTCGTGACTAGCAAATCAAATCTTGGTTTTAGTGACTTTGGGGGCATGAAGGTGCTAGTCAGTTCATGTTCATCACCCAATCGATCACTTAAAAACGCATGTAATTTCACCGTCCTATGTAAATCAAAGTTAACCCTCTTTCTCACCTGCCGCTTTTTGAGAATTCTAACTGATTCTTTAAAATTTATTACGTTTCTTGGTCTTTCAGTTTCCATATTATCCTACCGCTCCTTCCATACTTAAATTTATCAACCGATTCAACTCCACTGCATATTCAAGCGGCAATTCTTTAACAATCGGCTCGATGAAGCCATTTACTATAAGAGACGTTGCCTCAACCTCCGTTAAACCTCTACTCATCAAATAGAAAAGTTGCTCCTCGCCAATTCGCGAAACACTCGCCTCGTGCCCAATCTGCACATTATCCTCCGCAACTTCCATTGTCGGATACGTGTCCGATCGACTTTCCTCATCAATAACCAGCGCATCACAGCGCACATTGCACTTCACCCTCTGCGCATTTTTGATTATTTTAACCAAACCGCGATAAGAAGTCCTACCCGTTCCAACACTAACTGACTTGGAAATAATCTCCCCGCTTGTATCCGGCGCCAAAAAAACTAACTTTCCGCCCGCATCCTGGTGTTGGCCAGACCCCGCCAGTGCCAAAGACAAAATTTCTCCCCGCGCACCTCGCCCAACCAAATAACAGCTCGGATATTTCATGGTAATCTTACTTCCCAAATTACCGTCCACCCATTCCATTACGCCATCTTCTTCTACAAACGCCCGCTTGGTCACAAGGTTGTAAACGTTATTGCTCCAATTTTGGATAGTTGTATACCTGCACCTCGCGCCCTTTTTGACAAAAATCTCAACAACCGCAGCATGCAGCGAATCCGTTGAATAAACCGGCGCCGTGCAACCTTCGACATAATGTACATACGCGCCTTCGTCCACAATAATCAGCGTCCTTTCAAACTGCCCCATGTTGGCAGCATTAATCCTAAAATACGCTTGCAGTGGAATATCGACTTTTATCCCGGGAGGCACGTAGATAAAAGAACCGCCAGACCAAACCGCAGAATTTAAGGCTGCAAATTTATTGTCGGCTGCCGGAATGCTTCTTCCGAAATAAGATTTGACAATATCCGGATATTTTTTTAGCGCTGTATCCATATCGCAAAAAATAACGCCCATGTCTTCCCATTTTTTCTGGAAAGAATGGTAAACCGCCTCACTTTCATATTGAGCAGTAACCCCCGCTAGTAGATTCCGCTCCGCCTCCGGAATTCCGATTGCGTCATAAGTATCTTTAATTTCTTTGGGCAGATCCCGCCAATCTGTTTTTTGGTTATCTGTGGGCTTTATGTAGTAGAAAATGTTGTCAAAGTCAATGGAAGACAAATCCGCACCCCAACTCGGCATTTTCTTTTTTTCAAAAATACCCAATGCTTTTATGCGCAAATCCCTCATCCACACAGGTTCACCCTTCATAGAAGAAATTTCTTCCACCACACCAACATCCAAACCACGTTTGGATTTAAAAACATAATTCTCCGGCTTGGAAAAACCGTATTTGTAATCAGTTACCTGGACATCGTTCATATTAGTTTCTTGATTGTCTACTCAATCTGATAAGTTCGTCATATTCAGCACTTGTCATTATTTCATCACCTTTTTGTAAAGATTCATCAATCTCTTCAACTAAAGCCTTCACTGCTCTAAGCACCTGTTTTTCAACTTCGAGGCTGGTGTCTGGACTGCACATTTGTTGGTGTAGTAGTGGTGAAACCATCAACATAAACTTTCTTTTTCCTACAATTTCTTCATTGCTAATTGCGATCGGTCTTTGTAATGTTTCATGAGGAAAAGCAATTAAACCCACTCTATCATTCTCACGGTGCTCCAAAAATTTCCGGCATAACTTCCGAGTGCTTTCGGGGCCATGTTCTGCATATCCTTGAACCAACATTTGCACCAAATCCAAAGGTTGAGATAACTCGTCTGCCATCTGTAAAGCTCGCTTTGGATCCATATCCGGCTTTCCAATTAATCTGCGCCAATGTTTTTCCATTTATGCCTCCTTTCTGGACAGATTTTTATTCGTTAATCGTAAATTGTTAATCGTTAATCGCATACTATGAACCATGAACTATAAACTATTAACGAACTGGTATCCTTTCTCCTCAATTTCCGTTGCCAATTTTTGCTTTCCGGATTTAACAATTTTCCCATCAGTCATCACATGCACAAAATCTGCCTTGATGTATTTAAGGATGCGGGCATAGTGGGTAATAAGGATAATTGAGGATTGAGAATTGAGAATTGAGAATTTCTTGATAGCACCGGCTACCAGCTTCAATCCATCCACATCCAACCCACTATCTATCTCATCCAAAATTACAAGTTTTGGCGACAGTGCCAGCATCTGCAAAATCTCATTTCTCTTTTTTTCCCCACCGGAAAACCCTTCATTAAAAGATCTGGAAAGATGATCGGATGATAATTTTAAAGAAGATGCATATTTTAAAAGATCTTGACGAAACTGGGTGACAGTAGTGGAAGGGCTTCCGGCAGCGCGCAGATTGACACTCGATTTACCATTACGCACGGATTTTGTTTTCAATTGAGCACTGACGGGAGGGAAACTACTGGCAGGACCCACTTGAGATTGACTTGCCTTCCTAATTACGTTGAAAACACTAACGCCCGGAATTTCAATCGGGTTCTGGAAACCCAAAAATATCCCCAGCTTCGCCCTTTTATCCGGACTTAATTTAATTATGTTTTTACCGTCAACCGTGATCTGTCCACTGTGAACTTTGTACATTGGGTTCCCTGCTATCACCTGCGCCAGCGTACTTTTTCCACTCCCATTCGGCCCCATCACCACATGGACTTCACCGGCACCAACCTCCAGGTCAACACCTTTTAAAATTTCCTTGCCCTCCATAGCTTTCTTGTCATCCGTAGCCTTAGCGTAGGATGAAGCGAAGGATGGGCCCCCAACTTTAACCTTTAATTTATTTATCTTTAAGTTCATTTCTACTACCTTTTGGGTGCGTAATAATCCGATGCGCAACATAACCTGCAGCCATTCCTCCCACAACACCTATCAAAGTGTCTACTCGTCCCGACATAAATGTAGTCGTAACCAACCCACTACTTCCAACCACCACCGAAATACTGGTAGCTTGTTTTCTGGCAAACCTCCCCACCTCGACAGGTTTTGGCAATCTTCTTTCCATTTATCTCTCCCTCTGTGAAGGTTTTAACTCGTCAGGAATTCTTGAAACCGTACCCTCAACAGAAACTGGGCGACGTTTCGGCACCAACGGACCATAATGTCCATGTACTACTTCTCCTTTGTTTTGCAAATCCACGCCCTGCTGCCTCCATCCTCGTGCCTCCTCAAAAACAGCCATCCTCCTTGCAGCCTGATCCCTTATCATTTTGGCTCTTCCATTGTTCATATACTATTTCCCTCCTTTCTTTCTCCTCTTTCTATGTAATTCAACCTGATCGAAAGAATCCACAAGTTTTTGCGCTGCCCTGGCATGCGCAGCTGTCCCCGGAATTCCCGAGAGACAAAGTTCCCTTTGCTCTTCTTCCGTCAACTCCGGCCCTTCAACAGAAGCCGCAACTGGATTTGCCTTTCCTAATCTACTTCTGACAAACTCTAATGCCGGCTTAATACCAAAACTTCTTCCGTCTTCTTTTACCATTAACCCAATCCCTTCTTTAAAGTCTCAAAATCATCACGGCCAATTTCGTGCACATTTCCCTGAAAACCCAGTTTCCAGTACTTTGCCGGCCATTTTTTAAGATAAACAAGTTTGTCTTTAAACTTTTCCGACGGCACATAATCCGCCTCGTCCAGCTTTTTCTCAAACTTCACGTCAAACCTCCAGGGATGGACTTCACCGGGCTTTTCCTCCGTAAATATTTTTGAACTTTCGTTTCTGGCTCTTGTTGTAAACTCCGCTGTTCCCCCAAATTTGCCAATTTTAGTCAAATAGAAAACAACTTTGTCCCCCGGCTCAACTGCGAGAGCAAAACTTTTTCTCTTCGCCTTCATCGCCGCCATATTCTTGGCCTTCATTAGTTTAAAGTTGTTTGGATGCGTGACTAAAATCCAGTATTTCATTTAAGCAACCCGCCTATTAATAATCCTTCTCTGGGTTGGCCTTGAATCACTGGTTTATACAAGTAATACATTGCATCTGGATTTTCTTTACGATCATTCCGAATTGCGAGATAAACCTCTTCAGCCATAGAATTACAAGCAAATTTCACTCCAAAACCATGGGCAGTTACCCTTATAGCCATAAATTCATTTACCCATGTTGCGTCAGATACCAAATCTGGAATTGAACCTTCTACAGGGTCGGCATGATTAACTAAATATCCGAGAACCTCATTTACAGGGTCTTTTCTCTCATCCATGTTAGGCCACCAAATCAGCCACTGTTTTTTTGCCGATTGTCTTCTCCATTTGTTTTTTCATATCTCCCCACATACCTTTTGCCCCACACTTACATTCATGGTCGTCTTCAAAACACTCACCTTTAACCAAACCTCCATCCAAAACTGTCAAAACATCCAGAATTTTAATTTCATTTGCCGCTTTTGCCAGAGAGTAACCACCGCCTGCACCTTCACGGGACGCAATAATCCCGGCGCGCTTCAGCTCCAGTGCAACTTGGGACAAAAACTTAGAAGAAAGTTTATTTTTCTTGGCAACGACAGAAATAGGGGTCAGACCCCTAACTTTAGCAAGGTTCGAAAGAAGAATTAGCCCGTAATCTGATTTTTGTGAGAGTTTAAACATAACTACCAGTTAGAAAGTAGTAGTTTATGGCAAAGATATGCTGTAAGTCAAGAGGGTCTTCTTAGGCCATTTCCAGCCAGCGCTCAACTTCCAACGCAGCCTGACAACCATAACCTGCCGCAGTCACGGCCTGTTTGAAATGGACATCATGGACATCTCCAGCCACAAAAACCCCCTCTTTAGAGGTCATCATCTTAAAAGCCGTTGGCCCTTCGCCATTAGCCATTCGAACAATGTAGCCTTTTTCATCCAATTCCAATTGACCCTTAAAAAGATCCGTAGCAGGTAAATGACCTATCGCCACAAAAATTCCGTCAATTGCCATTTCTGTTTCTTTTTCATCCTTAACGTTTTTGATCCTGACACCCTCCACTTTCTGTTCTCCTAAAACATCTGAAACAACACTGTTCAAAAGAAACTTAATTTTTGGATTTGCCTTCGCTTTGTCTATCATTATTTTGGAGGCTCGAAATTCATCTCTTCTATGAATAATCGAAACCTCTGTTGCAAACTTAGTCAAAACCAACGCTTCCTCCATTGCGCTATCCCCCCCACCAACCACAATTACATTTCTGTCCTTAAAGAAAAATGCGTCACACGGCGCGCACGAAGAAATCCCCCGACCAATTAATTTTTGCTCGTTTGGCAAACCCAACCATTTAGTTTCTGCGCCGGTTGCAACCAAAACAGATTTTGTTAAATAATCCTTCTCGCCCGCTGTCACCTTAAAGGGTTTGGACTTTAAATCCACAGCTGTCACATCATCATTTACAATTTCCACCCCAAACCTTTCCGCTTGTTTGCGGAATTTATCCATCAATTCCGGTCCCTGGATTCCGTCTACAAAACCCGGATAATTATCCACTCCAGTCGTCAGCATCAATTGCCCTCCCCATTTAACTCCCGCCAAAAGAAGCGGCTTTAAATTTGCGCGCGAAAGATATATGGCCGCTGTTAAACCCGCCGGACCGGAACCAATGATGATAACGTTTCTTATTTCCTGTGTCATAAATCTTTTCTATTATACAAACATTTGATGCTTTTGATACCACTGATACTTTTGACACTTTTCGGAAAATTTCTATTCCCGCATTTTTACCGCACTTTTACCGCAATTAATATTTTGAGTACTAGATGTACCCCAAAATCGCACTTTTCTGGGTAAAAATAGATCACTATTGACACCTTTCACAGCACCTAGCATAGAATGTCTCCTGTCACAAATGAAATCACTCGTTCGCATTTTTTCGTTAATTATTTCATTAAGTCTCATGGCTTCACCAATTGTTGCCCAGACAAATAGTGCATCCCTTGAAATAGTCACTCCTACAGACGGACAAGTTGTCTATGGCACAAAAATACCTATCTTGTTTAAGGTAACCAACTTCACCCTCGTAAATAAAGAGGGCGCCAAACCCACGAGTGGTGAAGGTAAAATCCTGCTCTGGCTAGACGATCAAAACGGCAACACAGACTCGTCAACCAAAGTTTACGAAGAGTCATTCACCTATTCCGATGTTGCTTATGGAGACCATACATTAAAAGCAGAGCTGGTCACAAACGACAACAAGTCTCTTATTCCCCCACAAAGCACTACAATCAAATTCACGTCCGCAGTGGTTCCAGATGCTCAGGAACCGGCTACCTCCAGCGGTTTCGATAAAAATACTGCCCTTGTGATTTTTATTGTCGTCGGCTTGGTAATTGTCGCCGCCTGGTGGTACACAAAAGACGAAGAAGAAGAGCCGGTAGAAAAAGTCTCAAAACCACAAACGTCAACCAAGAAAAAATCCGCAAAAAGCGGAAGAACGGTTAAGAGAAAAAGTTAATACCCGTCCCGATTTTTTACAAAAAAATCGGAACCGCAAAACAGAAGCCCATCGCGTTTGACGTGGGCTTTTGTTTTGTTAAGGGCAATTGTAGAATAAATACGCATGAAGTACTTCCGTTGGGTTTTAATCGGAATTCTTGTAACACTAGCAGCTTGGAAGCTTTATCCCCATTTTGCCGATTTTTCCAAAATATATGCGCTCAAAGACAATATCAATTACTACTTTTTAACAATTGGCATTCTGGCCCAAGCTGGTCAATATATAGGCGACGGCTGGCTTTCGCAAACTCTTCTTAAAATAATCGGTGTCGAAATGAAGTTTAAAAATGCTATAAAAATAGCCTCGCTTAATGTACTTGCTGCCCATCTATTCCCTGTCGGCGAAGCCGGATCCATCGCCACAGCCTATTATTTTTACAAAAAGCTCGGCGTCGGGGCCCAAAGTTTTATATTTTTGTCTATGTGCTGGTCCACAATAACTTTTTCAACACTCCTGCTAATGTTTCTCACATCGCTTTTTTTTATCCCCCACCTTCCAAATATCAACTTCCAGCAAGTGGCAATCGCGATAATCTTCGCGTTACTAATCGTCTCAATACTGCTTCTTGCAAGCAGACACTTAATCTGGCGGCTCTTCAAAGACCCTCTGCAAAAGTTGCCTATATTTAAAGAACTTTTAGAATTTAAAGACAGTTTTCATCACTACAGAAAAGCAATTTTTGCCCATAAATTCTTCCTGCTCCAGGCAATTGCTGCCGCATTCTTGTATTACGGTACTAACGTTATAACTCTAAGTTTTGCCTTCCTCACATTTGGCCAAGCACCACCCATCGCCATCGTTATATTTGCCTACACCCTGTCTATGATCAGCGGCTGGGTAACACTAAGCCCAGCGGGTCTAGGAGCCTCCGAAGCAACACTTATTATTATCTTTCTGCAGTTTGGACTGGATCCGGCCAAATCAATCGGTGCCGTACTCGCGTTTAGGCTCATCTCCTTCTGGATTCCAATCCCAGCCGGCGCCCTTTCTTATATATCCCTCAAAAGACATTTGAATATAAACGAAAAACCTTCTAATATAGCCCAATGATCGAAGAGGCACCTGGAAAAAAAATAGAGAATTCAACGTCTCCAGACTATGGTCACACACTAACCCAAGAAGCAACGAAAGAAACACAAACTAATCCCTTTTTTAAGCGAGCACTCGAAAAAGCAAAAGCCAGCCTTAATAAACCGACAGAGATGGTCAGTAAAACTTTTGCATCAAAAGTCATGACAGAAGCAACTCTACCCACTGACCATGACCTCGGATATAAAAGTAAGGTTGGGATGTTTGGTGGAAAGTTAATTCGAGAAGGAGACAGACTAGTTTTTAGAATGACAGGTAGTATTTCCAAACTTGATAAGTGGGGAGATAAACTTCTAAGAACTTATGATGAACATACAGTTAAAGAACCTTTGAAATTGCTTCGAAGGTCTCGCGGATGGGCTCTGAGGGCTGCGCGACCATTTCAACCTAAAAGGTATCGAGGCAATGTTCAAGAAATAGCACAAAACATCGAAAGATTAAATTTGGCCGAGTATTACGCACCCGTTCACGATGGAATTGAAATAAAAAAGCCCGAAGTCTTTACTTCCTCGCCCAACCTCTACGACATTTACATGTCAGACACCATCGGCTCAGAACTCTTGGATCAGACAGACCGCTTTCAAGCTCTAAAAGAAGCATCAAGATATCTAAGTGAAGTACACATATCATCAGGAGCGGTCGGTGAAGTACTTACAAACGAGTTCTTTTTTCAAGGAAACGAAAATGGTAGAGTCTCGCAGCCAGTTCTTAATATTCCAGACATAGTTTGGAATCCCGAAAAGTACGATAGTGATCGCTTAAAAAGTACTGAGCCTAAAGCAACAGACTTACTAGACTTTCTTGCAAGTGTTGGTATGCAAGAAATAAGAAGATCAAACGGCGATTTAAAAATGTTAGATAAAGCAATGGAAGCAGTCCTCAAAGGCTACCAAAATGCAACGGTAATCCGAGCGACCAAATCTCTAGCTCTAAGAGGTAGGCTAACCTTGCCAGGTGATGCTAGCTCTATAAACCTTCCGCCCTCAATAACACGTAAGATCAGAGGGTTTCTTTCCGTGCACAATAATGCTCGCCTTGGTGCAAACTCAACGCATTCAGCCATCTTGCGCGGGGAAATTGTAAAAAACATTACAAACTTTCTAGGCACAACTGAACCCAAAACTGCTAACGAAAATAGCCAGCTTCAAGACTAGTAAAACAAAGAGTATAATATCGATAAATGAAAACCCCCAACAGTAAACTGCCGTTTGTTTCCGTGGTTATCCCCGCCCACAACGAACAGAAGCTGATCGCAAAGACTCTAAAAAGTTTAAAGAATCAAAACTACCCTAAGGACAGGTACGAAATGATTGTCGTTGATAACGCCAGTACAGATAAAACTGCGGCCATCGCTGCCGGGTGGGACGCAAAAGTTGTATTTGAGGCAGAAAAAGGCGTTCAGCACGCCAGGCAAGCCGGTTTTATGGCAGCGCGCGGCGAGTTTATCGCCTCAACAGACGCAGACAACATTCTGCCCAAAAACTGGATACTCGCCCTAGCTAGCGAGCTATCATCGAACGAAAACATTGTTGCGGTTGGCGGCTGGTTCGAACTCAAAAAAGGCTCCATAATAACAAAAACAGCAATCAACAAACTCTCCCGTCCCGCAATAGCTACATTTAAGATTCTGAGCAGAAAACATGTTCTTATTGGCCAAAACTTTATGGTTAAAAAAGACATCTTTCTAAAAACTAAGGGCTTTTTAGACCTTAAGCCTATGAACGAAGACCTAATGCTTGCCCAGCGCCTCTCCAAATATGGCGAGATTAAACTTTATTATGGAAAAAATTGGAAAGTAATTACCTCTCCACGCAGATGGAAAGACAGTTTTATCATGGGCAGTGCCCCGTACGTTATAAACGCAGTTTCTTATGCAGTTTCCGAAAAGTTGCTAATAAACGACTTCAAGGACATTCGAGGCGAAAAAAGCAAAATTAAATTACCTACAAAACTTATCCCCATTTCGTTACTTCTTGTAGTATTTATTTCCGCAGCAACCATATACGCCACTCCTGCTCAAGCCAAATTTACACCACTCAGAAAAAACGTTGCCCAAAAAATAACCAATACCAAAAAAAACATCGAAAGAATTTACCAATCGAAAGACACGCTAGATGAAGATCTTCTTTTTTTCAGATAACTACTCGCCAGCCACCAACGGCATCGTCACATACATCCTAAATACAAAAAAGGAGCTCGAGGCACGTGGTCACATAGTTTACGTTTTTGCCCCCGATTTCCCAAATCAAAAAGACGAAGAGAACGTCTTCAGGTTCAAATCCGCTTCTTTTCTCTTAATTGAGCAAGACAGGATGATTAACCCACTGGCAAGCGCATCAAAACTTTTGCCCAACATAATACCGGATATAATCCATTGCCAACTATTTTTAACCTCCTTCCCAGCTTTAAAACTGGCAAAAATACATAATACGCCAACACTCGTCACATATCACACCCTTTTCTCCGACTACCTTTTTAGAATTAATCCAAGCTTACTTACTCCAACAAAGAGTCTCGTCAGCTTACTAACAAGATGGTACTTCAACAAATTTGACGTCGCACTAACGCCATCAGGAAAATCAGAACAGGCCCTACTAAACGCCCAAGTCAAAACCAAGGTCATAAAGCTAAATAATGGCATTAACCTCAAACCCTTTGCCAGGGCAACAGACAAACTATTTAAAGAAAAATTTAATATAAAGGGCGACTACATTTTAAGTATTTCGACTCTGGATACAGGCAAAAACGTTCACTTGGCAATAGAAGCTTTACCGAAAGTGCTATCAAAATTCCCTCACCTCAGCCTCGTTATAGCAGGTCGCGGCAACGAGGACAAAAACCTTAAAGCCCTAGCTAAAAAACTCCATTTAGAAAAAAATATATATTTTGTTGGTTTTTTAACCAAAGGCGAAGCAGCAAGCGCTTACCAGGGTGCAAAATTCACCCTGGAACTTTCCCAGGTAGACAATTTACCAACGGTTGTAATGGAAGCGTCAGCTGCCGGCAAGCCCATTATCGCCTTAAGGGATTTAGCAATCGAGGATTTAATTAAAGAAAATGTGAGTGGGCTCCTTATCAATAAGGCAGACTCAGATGAGCTTGCAGATTTAATGGTTAAGTTACTTTCTGATAACAACCTGCTGGAAAAATTATCGGATGGCTCAAAAGAGATGTCAAAAAGTTTTTCCATAGAAAATCACGTAGACAAGCTTGAAAAAATATACAGAGAACAGATTTGTATTAAAAAGTCTTAGACGTGGCGGTCTGCAACATGCGAGGCACCCCAGGAAGTAGGCTTGGTAGCAACTCTAAACCCGCTTGCCCTAATCATGCCCACAATATCGGCAATAAGTTCTCTTGTCTTACCATTAGGGCCAATATCTACATGAATCTCCAAATTAAGGTCAAACAAACCAATTTTGGCAAAATCGTCAACTAAGTTTTGCGCCATCGTTAGGGAAAGTGTGGCCTCGTGCCAAATCCGCTCTTTAAGGGAATAAAGGTTCTTAACATTTTGTCTACCCCAAAAATAAACCCCTCCCCTACCTTTTTTATGTACAATGATTGCCGAGACAAAATCAGCCTGCCCGTTTTGCGCTTCACTATCGGTGCCAATAATCACATCATATGAAGCACTGGTATCCAAACCCAAAAACCAGACAACCTTAGCAAGAACTTCCTCCCAGTTCATTTTGCCGTAAGATGGACTGTTAAACTCTCCGGGGACAATAATATCGCGCATTGCGAGCCTAATTTTACCAAACTAACCACAAAAAGAAAAAGAACAGCAAAATCACCACTAGTATTAAACCCAAAAAAAGACCCCTGCAGCTAAGAGGGGTCTTTCAAATACCACCTTGGTATTTAAACTCTAAAGGGCTTTAGGCCAGAAAAAGTAGGCCTAATTAAATATTCACAAACTCAACCTCTTGTGTCAATAGACACACATTTGTGCTCAACTTAAAATGGATTTTGAAAAGAGTACGGGGTTAAATTTCTCGCCTGGTAAAAGTCGGTCCAGACCCTACGAGTCCACCAAATACAAGTCCTAACCCTAAAATTAAAAGCATTAAATTTTGGCTTGTGCCTGTTGATCCCAAAACTTGAGGACCGCTGGAACTTCCGCCACTTCCACCTGATGAACTACTCCCGCCATCTCCTCCACCAGATTCGCCGGGTCCACCAACACCCGAAACAGGGCTAGGACTAGAAGATGCTTTTGGACAAGTCGGACAAGAAATATTCGCATTGTTTGTGTTCACATTATTGGTGACGTTAACATTTGTCGAACAATTACCACTACTTGTATTGGTACTGCCTCCGGTATTACCACTGGAACTGTTACCACCTGTGTTGCAGTTGGCATTGACGTTGTTATTTATATTTGCGTTGTTATTTTGAGTAGTTGTTGTGGAATTTGATTGATTTACGTTGACAGAATTATTACTCCCAGCCCCGTTTCCCGAAATGTCTACCACTTCGGCACCAACCGTAGTACCCAACGAAAGGAGAAAAAGTAAGGAAACTAGAAAAACTGCTACTTTTGTCATTTATAAAAGGCAGGCGTTAAGAAAGACAGCTTTTGATCTATTTGAGCAGAGGAAACAATCAGTTTGAGCATTTTATAGCTCAAATTATAAGATGTCAACCCCTCACAATTTCAACAGGAAACCCGATTCCAAACATAAAAAGATTAGTTCCTAGTCGCTCTAATTCCTATTAATTGACAAACGATTGAGTTAGCAGTAAACTACGGATAGTTAGAAATCAAATTGTTAGATAGCTAATATTATCATGGGAGGTAGATGCAACATACAATAGTCTTTCACCTAATCGCAGTCTCCAGAGGACTCCAGAAGGCTATTGGTCTCAACAGCAGAGAAATTCCCCTATCCTACTCTCAAACTTCTGCACTATCGGTAATAAGCAGCCAGTCTCAAATTAGTCAAACAGAACTAGCCGCCACACTAAATTTAACCCCGGCCTCAGTTGTCACACTGGTTGATGAACTCGAAAGGCTAAGCCTCGCAAAACGTCACATCGTAGTAAATAACAGGCGAAAATATCAAATACAGCTGACCAAAAAAGGTAAAATTCTCGCACAAAAAGTTAAAAAAGAAACTGATAATTTGGAAAACTTCATCAAAAAAACTTTAAATCCCAAAAAGGCTAAAGCATTTTTTTTAAATATCGAAAAAATAAATTCCGCTCTTGGCACTTGGCATCCCAACAATGTTCAAAGAAAGGAGGTGAATAATGAATTTTCCAGCCCAAAGCGAAATCTGGCGGCTTAACATAGCAAACGGTCAAACGGGCAGAAAAAAAATAACTCAAATAGGCAAATCTAGAATCCTTTTTAGAACCAGGCAGGTATTCCCGATAATCCTGTTTCCGAGCGAACTAATAATAGAAGAATTAAGGGTTGTTTGCCTAAAACAGCTTGGGCCATGGGCGCAAGAGATACTTTCGATAATGGCAACCGACATTGCCAGTGTAAATGCAGCAAGCGGGCTATTTTTTGGTCACATACATGTAAAAAGCCTAACCGGCGGACCAGAAATATTGGTCGATAGCCTGCCCAGAAGAGACGTCTATCGAGTCAGAAGCTTAGTAGAAGGAATAGCCATGTCAGCCAGAGAAGGCCTGACAGTTCAAGGTGAAGACTTAGAGGCAGAAAAACAAAGTCTTTATCAGGCCGGTAGAATAAACTAAGCAAATTAAAAAAATATGGTGTAAGTACTGCTTGTTAGTAAGTGTTTATCCTCTGAATTTAAAAATTACCCCAAAATTTCACGAACTTTCCTTACGATTGAAGCCGAATCTATACCCTCGAATTTGAAAAGCTCACTACTAGTCCCTGAAGAAGGCATTTTATTAACCGCCAATTTGTAAACCTTAACTGCGTCTCCACCCTCGGCAAAAACGTTTAACACCGCATCCCCCAAACCTCCTTCGAAGTAGTGGTCTTCAACTGTAATCACAAGACCCTTCGTCTTCCCAACCTGCTCTCTTATCGTTTTCTCGTCAATCGGCTTAATAGAATAAGCATCAATTATACACACGTTTATCTTTTTATCCGCAAGCATCCCCTGCGCCAATAAGGCTTCATGTACACTCACCCCACAGGCAACAATCGTTACTTGGTCGCTCGACGATTTTCTAAGTACTTTACTACCACCGACCTTAAAATCCTCATTAGACTCATATATGACAGGCACTGCCGGCCTCGCTGTGCCGATGTAAAAAATGCCGTTGGTAACAGCCGCAACCTCCACAACTTTTGAACAGGAAATAGCGTCAGACGGTACAAAAATGTGGCTTCCCAAAACAGACCTGAACATAGAAATCTCCTCGAGCCCCATTTGGCTAGGCCCATCCTCACCAATAGATATCCCACTATGGCTACCAACAAATTTCACATTTCCCAAAGAATAAGAAGACATCCTAATTTGATCGTAGGCACGGGTTAAAAAAGCACTAAATGTGGAAACAAACGGAATTTTTCCTCTTCTTGCCATCCCAAGTGCCACTCCCATCATATTTTGTTCTGCAATAAACATTTCAAAGAATCTATCTGGATTTTTTGCCTCAAAATCTTGGGCAAAGGTAGAGTTTTTGGTCTCGCCATCCAAGCTTACAATCCGATCATCTTGCTTCCCCAACACAGCAAGTGCCTCACCATAAGCTTTCCTTGTTGCCACCATATCTCCAAGCTTATATGCAGGCAAACCAACCTTAAAGCCAGGCTTTAATCTAATCTGCGAAGCTAAAAGCCTGGCTTTTGCCGACTCCTCCGTAACAACCGGTTGTGCAATCTTCCCCTCTAGCTTTTTATTCACCGTTCCAAGCGCAAAAAGCGCCTCCGCTAACTCATCCTCATTTAAGATCTTCCCATGCCAATTCTCCTTATCCTCCAAAAACGGCACACCTTTACCTTTTATAGTTTTTGCCAAAACCATCTGTGGTCTATCGCTTCCGGTTGGCAAATTATCAAATACGTGGCAAATCTCATCTATATTGTGGCCATCAACCTCATGAACTTCCCAGCCAAAAGCCTCTGCTCTATTTCTATATTTAGCAATTTGCCACTCAAGCATAGTTGGGCCTCTTTGGCCAAGTCTATTTACATCTACTATCGCAACCAAGTTATCCACTTTATAATAAGACGCCACTTCCATCGCCTCCCAGCAAGACCCTTCTGCCATCTCACTATCCCCTAAAAGCACATAATTTAAGTTGGATGACATGTCCAGTCTCGCACTAAGAGCCATCCCAAGACCAACAGATAAACCTTGTCCTAAAGACCCAGTTGCTGCCTCCGCATAAGCAAAAACAGGACGAGGATGACCCTCCAGCTTGCTTCCAAACTTTCTGTAACCTTCCAATTCCTTGTCTGTAATTACTCCGGCTACCCTGTACAGTGCGTAAAAAAGTGGAGACGCATGGCCCTTGGAAAAAATTACTCTGTCGTTATTAGGATTCTGGGGATTTTTAACGTCAAACTTCAGTTTGCTAAAGTAAAGCGCTACCATCAAATCGGCAGCAGACAAAGAAGAAGTCGGATGGCCACTCCCCGCCCGTGTCGTCATCGTCAAAATATAATACCGGACAAGCTTGGCAAGTTCTTGAAGTTTGTGAAGGTCTGCCATTATCCCAATTAGATTAACACAGAAGTGGCAGTAATTTTAAGCTGCAAGCTGAGCTTGTGGATAACTTGTCTCGTTTATATAATGGACAATACCCCGCAAGTTTCTTAACTGGTGCAAAATCGACGAATGTCCGTCCTCAACCTCAATTACAATACCACCTGCCCAACCATCCAAGACTCTGTCAGGGGAATCTTTAATAGAAACAATGTTCATTTCATTTGCATCTCCACACCGATATAAATCAAGCACCGGCTCAATGAATTCAAAATTACCTGCCTGGTCACTAAGCGCAAGAAATATATCTCCGATCCAAGGGTTAATCTTGTCAGGCAATGGTCCTGCAAACAACATTATCCCGTCCAGCTCCTTTGCAATTTTTCTATTTTTTGCCATAAAAACCTGTGCACTCAGAGCATCAACACTATGTCCCAGCAAATAAACCGGGCCGTTGCCCACCATTCTTGCCCGCTCAACAGCAGTTTTTATCGACATCTCATTATTTTTAATGTTCCCCCTATTAATGAGCGGGTCGGTTTTAGCAATTGCGACGTTAACCCCGGCTGCCTCAAGATATTGGATAGGATGGTTGTAGGTTCCATGAGTCATAAAATTTCTTGCCCAAGGGGCAGCCCTTCTATAAAAATCAAGCCCGTAAAAAGTTGCCAGCCCCTGACCCAAAACCAAAGTAGCAGGACCACGCAAATGTTCCTCTCCCTCTAAAAATTTCGGGGTTTTGAGTCTCGCACCAAGCTCAACTTCTGCCCAAAAAGCCTTTTCAAAATCAACACCTAAATCCATTAATGATATTACTCTGTCAACTGTGAGCACAGATCGTTGCATGTCTTTGAAATCCTTTATGTCTCTCGGAAAATTTAATCTATCCAAACCATAACTTGGCCTGTGTTCATTAAAAACGTCTGAAGTAAAACCATGAGGCAATGCCTCTTCCCATGAATACTTTTTCCGGGCCCACTGCCCCACACTTAAATCTGGAATTGCAGATCCTAATGTAGCCTCCCCACCTTGAGGAATTTGAGAAGCACGAAATCTAGAACCTTGTTCAACCACTTAACCTGCAAAATAGGCAGACTCAACCTAATTAATCCACTTTGCATGCACCGCGTCAAGCTACGAAACCAAGTCTTCCAGACTAAACCGTGCCCGCATTGCTACATAAACAGGTCGCAAAATTTCATTTTCCACAACACGTTTCATGCCATCATTCATGTACCGTGGATATTTTGAGGCCCAATCCTCCCACCAACCACGAATCTTAGAATCTTGTGCTAAAAACTCATCAATTGCATCGAAAACTTCAAACTTAGTTCTAGTGGATCGTATTGAATCTGCTCTATCTGGTGGCCATGTTTCCTCAGGCTGCAAGAGGTACTGTCGATTAAGGTCATAAACTGCATCCATGAAACCCTCTCCACCTAAATACCTGTAACCTCCTCCAGGCATACGAAAATAAAAGTTGTTCATATTTTCAAGCTGCGGATTTTCCTCAACCTGGGAACCTAAACACTCATTTTTCATGCTAGAATTATACCACTATAGGTCAAACAAAAGCTGCCGCGGGAATTTAAAGA
>ERZ1292625.1047-Hain-H41-01um-R1-1047-length-36346-cov-27_pt1 | contig 36346 bp, 42 predicted proteins | sample MGYA00564400_ERZ1292625 | MGnify/ENA primary metagenome ERZ1292625 (study PRJEB36523, sample SAMEA6512639) | groundwater metagenome | collected 2019-01-08 | study: AquaDiva: Metagenomics assemblies of 32 groundwater samples
TCAAGATGAGCATCATTCAAGAAGCCCCGCACTTTAGTGCGGGGAGAACGTCACTATATTTTTCTTAAACTTGATTATTATCTCTTTCTAGCATATTCGGTTTGCATGTAAATTATTGAATTTCTAAAGAGAATGCCCGTTATCACATATCCTGTTGGTCGTGTTATATCTATCCCAATCACTTTAAAAAATGGGCCCCATCTTCTCTCTTTAACGATCCGGGCATTATTTGAAAGGTCAATGAAGTAATCAAAAGGAGCTCTTTTTATTTTTAATAATCTTGCCTCTTCTTCTCCAAATGTTCTTGCAATTAAATCGGGATTCATTCGCTTTCTTGCTTTTTTTTAGCGGCTCTTTTTTCTTCGGCTATTTCTGTTTGAGATTGTAAACTAGGTTGGGAGATTATTTCTGCAACTCTAATTTCACATAGGGAAAGAGGGTAGATTTTCTTTAACTTTAGGAATAATTCTTTTTGTATCTTATTTGTCATTATCTCTGAGAATATTTCTTCTGCTGTGCGAATTGTCATAAAGCTTTCCAGATTTTTTTTAGTTGCTATCCTTAATTCGTTGCGGATTGAACGAGAGACTTTCTTTCTTGTTAACATAAATGGCTTTATTCTTAGTGTTGCGTCTTTGCATCTTAGAATGAATGAATCTTCGACATAATCGCTACCTTTTCGCATCATTCTGCGGATATATGATGGAATAAGCTCAAGACTTATCGGTTCGCCGTACAAACCTGAGGAGTCTTGCTTTACTTTTGCGCGAAGTTCAAGGCTTTTTCCTTTGAGATTTTTAGTTAGGTCTATTTTTACAACGTTATCAATGAATTGTTCTGCGGATACTCCGTATAGCATTACTTTCGCGGATGTCAATGGAGCGCGAACTTCAAAGAATTTCTTTTTTATTGTTTTTGGGCCTGCCATTTTACTTTGCTACTTTTTCTCCTATTTCTATTCTTGATGCTCTTATTCCCTTTTTAATACCTTTTGATTTCTTGCAAACTGAACAGGTATACATTACAGCGAGCTTCTTAGTTGCTTTTGTTTTTCTCTTCCAGCTCTTTATTGCTGGTTTGGAGTATTTTCCCTTGTTACCATATCCTACACGTTGTCCTCTTAATCTTAGGCGAACGTCAGAACTACGAGAAAGGGGATGTGTTGCAGAACGACCTCTTTGCTTAGCTACGCTTATTAGCTGAGGTGTCTTTTTTTTACACGTTGGGCAGTATCTATTTGTTTTTGGTGGTAACTTCATTTGAGTAAGGCAATATATGCTCGCCGTATAGCGCCTAAGCTACTCGGGTCTTAACTTTAACAGGCGGAAGGGGTGGTTTTTAAAGTTGTTGGTTTTCATTTTCAAAGAGAAAGATTATATAGTTCTGATTTTTAGTTTTGCTATGGTGAGCAGAAAGCAGATAATTATAGGAGTCATAGCGCTTGTCTTTGCTCTTTTGTTTTATTCTTATTTTACTACTCCTGAGATTTTTTATTCTCCAAGATCTACTTCAGGATTAAGCGCTAATAGCGGTTCGGCTTTGGTTTCTTGCGATAAGCCTGGTAAGTGTGTAAGTGCTGTATCTACTTTGGAATTGGCTGATGAGTTAGATTCTGTTGCACGGGCCGGAGATTTTGATTTTCCTTGGGATAATCCATTACATTGGACTGCTAAATGTTTAAGGGATCTTGATAGTGATTTGGCTTTTTGCGATGAAATTTTTGAACAGTTTCATAATTCTGGAAGCCAAGACTTTTGCGTCACCGGGGCAAAAAATGCATTTAGCCACTGTATCAGGCTTATTATTTCTTAGTTAGAATTGCAATTTTTTATACTCTCGCTTTGTATTTTGCATTTATTTGAGGTTATAGTCAGCGTTTTAGGGTCATCTAAGTTTTCATTCGCAAGATAGTAAGTTTTTCTTTCACCTGCAGATAAGAGTGTGCAAGTTCCACAGGCATTAGAACAGGAGAACTTTTCATTTTCTTGGCTGTTTGAGATTATTATTCCTATTTCGGAAATACTTGAATCAATTTTTCTCTCTAAAACTAGAATTGTCTCTTGAGCTTCTTGATCGTAGCATGCAGATTGAATTATTATTTCTGGATTTAGCTCGGCGGTAAGGCAAGAATTTTGAGGGGATAATAATGTTGGTTTTATTGATGTCCAGATTATTGTTATCGCGACTATTGAAATTAGGATTATGAGAATTCCAATTATTATGGGGGCCAGACCTCTTTTTAGATTGGACATGGGGTTGCTCCTACTCTATCAAGATTTCTTGATGTAATTATTTCTTGATTTTCGTTTTGTATTGTTATACTATTGTCTTCTGATGTTGCTGGAATTGTTAGATAAATTGGCTGGTCACTTGTGAATGTTTCGCCTTCAAGCTCGAGATTTTCTTTTGGAGCATCTGTGTAGATTTCTCTTGAGAAAGAACCTTGAGAGATTATTTCGCCTGATGAGGTTTCTGTTTGATAAGAGTAGTCTCCGTTTTGATTTGATATACAACCCTCTGTTAAGGTTATTGAGGAGATAGTCAAAGAATCTTCTGAAGGAGTCAGTTCTACTAAATACATTGGATGATTGCATGATCTTGCATTTGATATTGCGCTACCTGTGATAATTGATTTTCTTTGTGCGATAAGATTTATTATTAAGTTTTTATTGAATTCTCCGTAGTCGTTTGAGGAAAGTGTGCGCATTACTCCATTTTCAATTGATCTTTTATAATCTGATTTTGAACAGCCCTCGAAACAATTATCTTGAAATTGCTCACATGAATTCTTGCAATTTGGAGAGCTTAAGGGGAGAGTAGATGGGACGTATTCTTCGGCTAAACTAGCGAATGAATGTCCGAATTCATGGATCAAGACAGGCATTTCATGCAGGGTGTTTATGCTTATGACTCGATCATAGCTTGAGCTTCTTATTGACTCTGGCTCTTCTTTAGGAACTATGATGTAATCATTTGGACATTTTGATGATTCTCTTATTAGATCGCGAGAATAGCAGAGCAGAGCTATGCCTTTGTATATCTCACATTCTGGATTATAGTTCTCTAGAACATAAACGTTAAATGCGTTTTTATTTTCGCTAAATGGAGAATTTGAAAAAAAGTAATTTGAATATTTTTCTGCTGTTTCTTTATCTGAAATATATAGAATATTTATTGCGTTTTCATCATTGTAGTCTAGTTCTGTGCAAGTTGAACTTGAATTTGGAGAGAGAGTTAAATTTCTTTGGTTGACCGCGATTATTGTTATAATAAGGATTGTTATTGCTATTGATAAGAATAGATATGATTTTTTCATTAAACTACAAGATTATTGATGACTTAAATATTTTGTATTTCTATTGTTTGAGAATAATAATTGTTAAATAGTTATTTTCTACTTTATTTTATGCATAATCGGGAAGTTATTGTTAGAGATGTGGCGAGAGAATATGTAGAGTTATCTAGAAGGAGTTTAAGATATTTAGTTGAGAGGAGCAAGGTTGAGAAAGGATCTATTGTATATAGTGAATTGACTAGGCGTTATGATGAGAATCAAGCAAGAATTGATGAGCTCTTTAAAGAAGGACTAGTGGCTTTAAGAGGGCTTGTGAGAAGAGGCAATTTTGGTTAATTTTATTTAAGTTTGAAATTTAATGCGTCTTGCATCGATGTTGGAATTATGCTGAATCCATTTGCATAACGAAGACCGAAATAGATTATTGCTAGAAGAATTAGGAATATTACAACATTTCTGAAACTTATTCCTTTCTTTTTATGACGTGCTTGAAAAGAATATCCGCATTTTATGCAATATCCATCTGTTATTTTTAATTGTGTTCCACAGACTGGGCAGAATTTGTGTTGTTGTGTTGTTTTGAATAATCCCATGCTTACTAGAGGAATAATATGTTTAAAAATATTGGCTATAGTAAATATTTTGAGTAATCCTATTTGTTCTAAAGGTTTTTATAGGGGATATTGTGTGCTTTATGATTGGCCTTGTAGTATAATGGTAGAACGATCCCTTGACGTGGGATAGGCCGCGGTCCGATTCCGCGCAGGGCCATTTTGTCATTTGAATTTAGGAAAGGGGATTTATTACATTCAAAAAAGGAATTTTAAAATCTTTTTCATTTTCAGTGTATATGTTTGTAATATTGTTTTCTATCATTGTCGCAGCAATGAGTGCATCCCAGAAGGACATAGTGTATTTTTTTGTGAGGTCTATTGCCGAAATAACGGTCTTTTCAGAATATTTTATTTTTTTAAAACCTGAAAACTGAGATATGTCGCTGATAATTTCTTTAATTTTGCTAGCTTCTAGTTTTAGTTTTTTCAGCGATACGACCGAAAATTCTGCAAGATTTTGATTTGATATAGCGAGAGTGATTTCATTATTGTAGCACTTTTCCAGTATTTTTATCGCATTATTTTTTCTTTCTGATTCTGTTGCCTCATAGGCGTATACTAAAATGTTTGTATCTACCAAAGCAATTTTAACTTCTTTCATATATTTCATCTCTGTTAAATTTATAATTTTTCTGGGACCAGAGACCATCTCTCATTATTTTTATCTGTCTTTCTGATAGGCTCTTCTGTCTTTGCTCAGCTATCCATTTTTTTATCGCGTCTTCTATTGCTTTTCCCAGTTTTCCTTTTCCTTCCCCAAATTTCATTTTTACGATATTTCTGAATTCATCATTTATTTCTGTTTTTACATTTATCGTGATTGTTGCCATTATTAATTTTGATTAACGTAATATTTAAATGTTTCTATTATGTAAATCATTATTGAGATGTTCTAATAGTCTTTACTAGTATCCCTATATAGAAGTGGATGGGGCCGCGGTCCGATTCCGCGCAGGGCCATTTATAATATTAAAGAGCGACCTTCGATATATTCGTATTCAATGTCTTTAACGCTTTTGTTACTTTCATATAAACTTCAGCTTCTTGAGGATAACTTCATCGATATCAACAAAGCCAGAGGTTAATGTTTTTTTGTATTCTGTTTTGGAGCGTTCTCCGGGTAGTCGAATTTCAGTAACTCCTTTCTTTTTACGGGAGTTTTTTATTTTTTTAATGAGGTCCGAGCAACTTGATTTGAATTTTTCAGCATCAACTAGCAAGTTTGGATTCAATGCAATAAATAAACTGCCCCATTCTTCTTTGAATGTCTTATTGTCGATATATGCCGAGGAAACTAATGGTCCTGCTAAAACTTCAACAAGCGCCCCGATAGTAGAACCCTTATAACTTTTATCAAAAGATAGTAGGGATCCCTCCATTGCTTTTGCAGGATCTGTGGTAATTGCCCCATTTACATCAATTGCCACGTTTTTTGGTATTTTCTCACCACGTGCCTTTGCTAATATCAAGCCGTACCATGTTATAGCAGAAGTCGCCATGTCGAACACAAGTGGCTCTTCTTGCGTTGGAAATGCAACTCCAAACGGATTCGTGCCAAATAAAGGGTCAATACTGCCAAAGGCACTTGTGGCTGCAGGTGAGCGGCTACACATAAATCCTATTAATCCCATTTTTGCTATTTTTTCAACATAATATGCTTGAGAACCATTACTTGAAAAGGTGTTATGAACTCCGACAATTCCAAAACCATATTGCTTAGATTTTGTTATAACTGTATCTGTTGCTATAGATGAAACAAGTGGGGCGGGAGCTCCTCCCGCATTGATGAGCTGCGACAGCTTAGTATCTCGTTCGATTTTAATTGCATGCTTTGGTTCAATGTCTTGTAATGGTTCCGCACCAATGAGCTTTATCATGCCTTGCGTTTTTATTCCAGACATTTCGGCCCATATAAGATATTCAGTTATTATTTCTGCTTCTTTTGCGGTGAATTTCTCTTGGAAGACGGATAGCATTTTTTCCTTTAGTTTAGTAATCTTTATTTTCATATTACCATTAAATTCATTGGCTTAATAAACTTTATAAAATCTTTATGATTATGCATTATCTTACTAAGTAAGTTAGTAACTTATAAAGTTAGTAAGTAAACTTTATATATTGGGCTCTCTAATCGAGAGAAGGTGATTGATGAAGAAGTATTTGCTTTTGATAGAGGATGAGAGGTTATGGGAGAGATTTAAGGAGACTATACAGAGAGATATCAATAGTGAAATTATTGAGCTTGTTCGCGATAAAGTTAAGCGAGGGGTGAAGCATGAATAAAGGACAAGTGAGCATTTTTGTTATCATAGCGATTGTGATTGTTGGAGCGGTTGTGGTATTTTTTGCTTTAACTGGAAGAATAAATCTTGGAGCTAATGCTGGAGAATTCCAGCCTATTTTTGATAGACAAAAGGAATGCATTGAGCAGTCTACTAAAGGGGCTTTGGAACTTGCGGGATTGCAAGGCGGAAGAGTGAATTCTTTGGACTACTTGGGAGGTAGTGATTATGCTCCTTTCTCAAGCCATTTGAATTTCTTTGGTACTCCCGTGAAGTATTGGTATTATTTAAGTGCGAATGGAGTTTTCAAGGAAGATATTCCTACTAAATTGGAAATACAAGGGGAGATTGCGGATTATATTGAGAAAGATATTGAGAATTGTGATTTTTCTGATTTTTATGAACAGGGTTATTTGATTGAACAGTCTTCTGCAAGAGTAAGTGTTAATATTTTGGATGCTAAAGTGCGTGTTGCTGTTTCTGAAGAGATGAGCGCTTCTAAAGATGGAAATTCTGCTTCTTTGACAAAGCAGAATGTGGAGATTGATAGTGGCTTTGGAAAGTTCTTGGGAATTGCAAGAGGAATTTATGATGAGCAGAAAACTAGTGCTTTCTTGGAAAAATATGCTGTTGATGTTTTGAGAAATTATGCGCCTGTCGATGGAGTGATTTTGAGTTGTGCGCCACAAACATGGAAGACACAAGAGGTTGTTGGAGATATTCGCGCTGGATTGGCTGCTAATTTTGGGGCTATAAAATTCAAAGGGAATTATTATGCTCTTGATAGTGAAGAAGATAACTACTTTGTTGTTGATCAGCAAACTAGCGTTCCTGTTAGAGTTATTTATGATCGCAGTTGGCCTAGCGCAATTGAGATAACACCTGCGGATGAAGCATTGATGATAGCGAAGCCAGTGGGTAATGATCCGGCTTTGGGAGTAATGGGCTTTTGTTATATTCCTTACCACTTTGTTTATGACGTTCGTGTTCCTGTGTTATTTCAAATATATGATGGGGAGGATGTATTTCAGTTTCCGGTAGTTGTTGTTGTGGATAATAACTTGCCGAGGGTTGCAAGTTCGTTTGGAATTGCTCCTGAATTAGAGAATGATATTTGTGCGTTTAGTAATTCTGCTATTGCGGTGAAGACTTTTAATGCACAACTTGAGGGAGTTGAGGCTCAAATAGATTATCAGTGTTTTGACTCACTCTGTAGTGTTGGAACGAGCAAGATAGGGGATGATGGAGCAGTTTTGGATGGGCTAGTTCCAGGATGTGTAAATGGTATTTTACATGCTCAAGCTGAAGGATATGCTGAAAAGGAAATATTGTTTTCTTCAAATTCTGAAAGTGAAGCTGAAATAATTTTAGATAGGCTCTATGGAGTTGAAATTGAGGTTTTAGTTGATGGTAGAGCTTTAAGTGGACAGGCGCTGGTTCAGTTTGTTTCGCCCGATCTGAGTGCTAGCGTTTCTTATCCAGATTCTAATGTTGTGAATCTTGCAGAAGGATTGTATAATATTAGCGTATACATTTATGGGAATTCTAGTATAGTTATTCCTGCTTCAAGTAGAAAAGAATGTCAGCAAGTAACTAGGCCGGGAATTGCGGGAATATTTGGCGGGACTAAAGAGCAGTGCTTTGATATTAATCTTCCGGAGACAAGAATAGATTATGCGCTTCTTGGTGGTGGAAACGTGCAGGAATATTTACTTGAATCACAACTTCAAAATGAGAGATTGATTTTGGATGTTCCGAGTGTGCCTACGCCGACAAACTTAGAACAGGTCCAATATTCTTTCCAAGCAGTGCAAAATGCAAGAGTGGAGGTGAGAACATGAAGCTAATAGGTTCTTTCATTTTGCTTTTGTTTTGTCTTAACTTGGTTTTTGCTTATACTTCTTTCACAGGAGTATCTAGTAGTTATGATTCTGTTGTTAGACCCGACATTCATAGTTATTATTCTGGTGCGGACATAGAGAGTTATTGGCCTGTTTTGAATAATCCAGAACAGTGTTTGGGAAGGCAAGATATTTTGATTCAAGTTTCACCAGCTGGCTGTCAGCCGGCAGTCGTTAGGAGCGATTTACTTGCTGAGCAAAACGTGCCCGTATTTTGTCAACTTGATGCTTTAACGCTAAATCCTTTGCTTGATGTAAAGTCTATAGATACTATTACTTTTACTGGCGATTATCCGGAGGGAATTATCGGTACTGGATTTCATCCTGCCCGTGCTGCTTTGAGAAGTTATGATAGGCTTTTGGGAGATCCGATAATAAATAACATTGGTTATCTTGTTGTTGTTTTAAAGAAGCAGAGTGATGAGTCTAAACTTCCTGGAGAACTGAATGCGACTTTACAGGCTAGAATAAGATACAAAGCAGATAATGTTCTTGGAGTTGGAAGAACTGAATTTTTGTTGAAAGAGCAGAATGATCAGCAGTGGAGCGAAGAGAAGAATAAAAATAGCTTCTGGAAAGGAAGATTTTTTGTGAGACTTGAAAGTGCAGATGCCAATAGCGCAACATTGAGCTTTTATCAAGGAGATAAAAGAATTAGTAGCGTTAAGGCGGATAAAGGGGCTAACTCGGGGGAATTTTATCTTCCTGGAAGTTATTGTCAGATGGGATTGAGTGTCGCTTATGATGGGTTTGTGCCTGCAGAGCGTTCTGCGAGAGTGCAAGTCGATGATGAAGTTTTTGAAGTTACTAAGGGAATGAAAATACTTGGGAACTGCAGGATTAATGATATTTTGAATAATAGTCAAGAGGATAAATTAAGAATTAGTTGCTCGGGGAAAAATTACGAGCTAATTCTTAATAGAATGAGCTATCTAGAGGGAGATGTTGTTGAATATAAAGGATCTAATTGGACTATAACTAAAATTGATAGTGAAAGCAACGGAAAGATAAAATATTACTTAAATAAAACAATTTCCGGAGTTATTGGTAACGAACAAGAGAGCACAAATGAGGAATTAAAAACAGTTTCTTCTGATAGAGTTTTTGATAAAGAACTTGAGGGAGGGGTAAAGAAAAATTACGAGCAAAGTATGCTTTATTATATGGAAGTTGCAGAGTCTTATCCTAACGAAAAAGATAATTCTCTTGGGCAGAGTTATGGGGAGCAGGCACTTTCATCTGCTTTAGAATTGTCAATAAGAGTTGGAAAGGAAAAGACTGCTTCCGAAATTGCACAAAGACTCTTGAATGAATACCCAAACACAGATTCAAAGAGAGCTTACGAATTTGCGCTGGATTCAATTTATTCTGGAGATTCGGCTAAGTCTAGAGTGGTAGTTAATGTTAATGGGGAGAGTAAAGTTATTAGTTTAATTGATTTTAAAGAGCCTAGCAATAGTGAGAAATCAAGAGCTTACTTTAATTGGGGGGCGAGTTCAGATAGAATTGAGATAGTTAGTAAAGGAATTTATAATGATTCTGGAGTTGGCCAGATTGTTGTTGAGTCTTTGAGTGTTGATAATGTTAGAGTTAGTTTTAGGTGTGAAGAGGGAGCAATTAGTGGGAATGAAAGAAAGACAGGAACTGAAAGTTTCAAATTGGGAGATTCTGGGAAGAGTGTTTGTGGGCGGACACTAGTGTTGGATGATATTATCCTTGGAGAGCAAGTTAAAATTAGAATATTGCCGAAAGCTAAAAATCTTGAGGTTTTGACTAATGTTAGTGTTATTGTTGGAATTGAAAAAAGGGCTTTAAAATTAACGCCAGATAAAGCTAAAGAGAGAATTGAAGAGTTGAATAATACAATAAAGAAATGGGAAGGCATATCAAATAATCTTGGAAATACAGTTAAGGGTTTGAAGACCGCGTGTTTTGCTACAGCAGGGGTCTTGACTGTTAAAAACTTTTTGACGGGATTGAGCGGAGAGGGTATTGCTAGACAGAAAGTAATGAGAGATTACTGGAATGTTAAATGTGCAGAGCTTGTTAATGCGGGAGATTATAGTTCTGTAGGGGAATGTTATTATCATAAAACTAATGAAATAAATTCTGATGTTGCTGCAGTTCAGAGAGCGATTGAGGCAGAAAATGTAAAGATAAAATCTATCGAGTCTGATTTTGATGAAAGTGTTGAGGGAATTGGAGGAGTATTTGGGGAGAAGAATGTTGATACTGAAGAGGCAGCTAGTAAATTTGCTGAACAGGAAATTGTTGGTATTTACTCGGATGAGATTGTTAATGGGCAGAGAGTTGGCGATTTGATTGATGAGGAGAATGGATATAGAAATGGGGAATATACTTATGGTCAGTTGACAGAGATGAAGTTGAATTTAGATATTGCTAAAGATAATTCTGGAGCTTCTGATGGAATGAAGCAGGCAGCACGGGAAAGACTTGAGGTTATTGGAAAAGCGATTAAAGATCAGAAAGAATTGATTAGCGATTATAGTGTTGCGAAGTCAGAGGAGAATGGAGGCGTTCCTCTAAGTACTGGAGTGCTTGGAGGCAAAGGAGACAATAGAGGAGATAATTATGTCGTGGTTGTAGATAGAGAGGCAGTTAGTGATGGAAATATCAATAAGGTTGTTCCTGGAGAGGGTAGCGTGACTCACGTTGCAAAAGTTTTCGTTAAAAATAGTTTGGTTGTTAATCCAAATGGGGAAGAAAAAAATCTTGAAGCTGGGCAATATGTTCTTCTATTGAAAAAAGAGGGAAATAATTATGTTACTAAAGAAGTTTATAAGAAAAATGATGATGGGAGTTATACTAATATTGCAGAGAAGCAAGATTTATTCTTAGATCAATATAATCTTGGTAGTGTTAAGCCTATTGACGAGATAAGTTACAATAATGTTTATTTGAATCCAAAGTTGAGATATTATGAGACAGAGCCTTTCAAGGGAATGCCTGCAATTGTTCCTTTCAATAAACAACAGGGATGGTATGCGGCGACAAAGCAGACATTACCTGGATTTGGAGGTATTGGAGCATTTGATTCAAGTGGAAGAGTTGCTGTTCTCTGGGTTTGTAATGTTGGAGCTAATGGAATTGAGCAATTCTTTGAGGGAGTCGGGGATGATACTTGTGTTCAGGTTAATTTGAATACTGGACAGTCGCTTGACCAATTTCCTGGAATGAGCGAGGAGCAAGCTCGCAGAATAATATTGCAAGCTAGAGATGCAGTTCAAGAGGCATCGCAGAAATATAAGAAAGGATTGAGAGTTGTTCAAGTTAGAGGAGAGACATTTGAAGTTGGAAGTCCAGCTGCAAATATTCCATCTAGTCAGTGTCAGAATTATATGAGCCCCGAAGAATGTAGATTATTGTTTAACGTTTGCGATCCAGTTATTTGTCCTTCGAGCAGATGCGACTTTGGAGGAGCTTATCCTGTTCCTGATGTTATTCAAACTGGAATTGTAGGAAGCGCTTTACTTTGTTTGCCTAATTTCAATGAGGGGATTTATATTCCGGTTTGTTTGACAGGAATAAAAGCAGGAATTGATGGATACCTGTCGATATTGAAATCACATCAGCTTTGCTTGCAGGAAAATATTGAAAGTGGAAAATATGTTGGAATTTGTGACGAGATAAGTGCAGTTTATGCCTGCGAGTTTTTCTGGAGACAGGCAGCGCCTTTGGCTAATGTCGCATTGCCTAAACTTGTTGAGCTGGCTAGTGGGCAGATTGCGCCTCGAGGAGGGGGGGAGTATTTGACAACTCAAGCAGCTTGGCAAAATACACAAGAGTCAATTAATTATTTCACACAGACTTATGCAGTTAACTCACTTGAGGCTTTCAGGATTCGTTCTGTAGAAGAAGCAGGAAGCACTTTCTGTAAGGCTTTTATTTCTGCTAAAGGGCCGAAGACATTTGAAGCTTTGATTGAGCCGGATAGCCCTGCACAATTCCATGCTTGGTTTAGTTCGACGCCTTATACTAGTGCGACTGTTCCAGCTACTAGTCAGTATAAAGTGTTTTATCATATTTATTCTGGAAATGATATTGGTGTGAATTATGTTGTATACTTGAAAGATCCTCCTGAAACTTCTTATTATCAATCTACGCAAACTATAACGGTTGCTAGTGGATTTGCGCCTAAAGGGCAATTTGCTACGGAGACGAAGGACTTTACAGCTCCTGAAGGTTACAAACAGCTATGCGTTAGAATAAATAATAAGGAAGAATGTGGATTTAAGCAAGTATCTACTAGCTTTGCTGTTAATCAGCTTAGAGATGGATTTGCTCAAGATGAGCTGACTAGGGCAGATATTAAAACGGAAGCAAGTTGCATTTCAGGCGGAGCGCTTTCTGGAAGTGGAAATGTTGGCGCTTTGATACAGCCTAATGTTCAAGCTGGTGCGGAAGAGTTTGCATTCGGACAGACTTACGATAGAGGAATTGTAAGAATTTGTGCTACTGATAATCCTGGAAGTGATACAGACCCGACTAGATTTGTGAATGTTGGATATTGTGGTGATGTAAAGATAAGATGTTGGCTTGATAGCAAGAGTGCGGATAATGCAATAACTGATAATAATATTGGAGTTAGAAATGCGACCATTGTTGAGCTTGAGAAAATACAGGAAGATAGTTTTGCCGATAAAGGAATTATTGATAGACGCGATATTGTTGTTGATAATATTCTTAAGTTGCAGGCCAGAACTGAAAATCTTGAAGGTTTAGAAAAATCTGACGGCTCTTTGATCGTAGATATTGATTCGCAACTTGATAGAACTTTCTTTAATCATCAGAAAGCAAGACTGATTTTGTTAAAGGCTAAGGTTTATGATATTTTGGTTAAGAAGTTGCTTGCTAATAAGTCGCCTGTATCTACAACAGATGAATCTGCATTATTTGAAGGAGATGAAGTTATTGAAGAGCAGGAAACTCCTGAAGTTTTGACTATAAGTGATTTTCATTTTAGGGGAAATATTCTTTTCTTCAAAGAGAGTGCTGATGGACTTTATACAAGAGGAAGCGGAAGTTCTATTAGATTTTATTATGATATAAATGGGAATTCTGTTAATGTTGCTAAACTCACTAATGGGTTTATTGAGCTTGTTCCTTTAAGCTCGGATAATAGCGCATTGATATCGGCCGATGTTAAAGAGCATTTGGAATTTTTGAAAGGTAAAAGGTATTCAAATATAGAAAAACTTCCTGCTGGCGATGGAATACAAGCTGAATCTAGTTCTTAAAATTAATCAGTGCTTTCTGCTTGACCCGGATTGTGCGTAGGTTCAGCTAGCCCTTCACGAATTAGCATCGCCTCTTGATAATCAGTTATTTTTGTTTTTCTTGGTCTGAAAAATCCGTTAACATTTTTTAGGCTCATTTTGCCTGTTTCTTCGTTGATTATTTGTGTTGTTCCTTCATGAGGCATTATATAAAATGGTAACGCTTCAGGGTCTGCAGTTTTTGCTGATTCTACTGCCAGAACATAATACTCTTTGTCTTTGATTATTACAGTTCTTATATTGAATTTCGCATCTTCATTAGATTCTTTTATTACGCCTATAGGTTTGTTTCTTGGTAAGTCAAATTGTGTAAGATTTGCTCTTATTGCATATGGTCCTTCAGTAGAGAGATTTATTCTTGTTACATTTTGATTATGGTCATTTATTTCTTGAGTTGGGATATATACAAAATCTGAAACTATTTCTACAAGGCCGTTAGCGTTAATGTGTCTCTCTGATTCTTTTGGTCTTACAAGAACGAAATCTAGTTGATTATCTGTTTGTCCAATATTGTTTTCAGCATACATTCTCTCTCCGTATAATGCGATTTCTTCAAGATTGTATTGTATGTCTTTTTCATTTGCTTGACGTAGCTCGTGACCATAAACATGTCTTATCACTTCTGCATCAGTTGGAGTTCTCTGATGAGCTGTGTCAAATACAACATTAGATGATTCAGAACTTTTCTTTGTGCTTGTGCATCCTGCGATTAATGATGCAAGTCCAATAGCCATTACTTTTCTATTCATCTCTTTGTTGTATTATTTAGGTATTTAAATGTTTTGTATGTTGTCCTTATTTAAGGGTTACATTATCTTGGTATTAGGGTAATGGAGAAGAATAATTATTGAACTAAAGATTTAAAACCACTCCAACGTCATTTATCCAAGCGGGAATGCCGGAGCGGTCAAACGGGCTTGGCTTAGGACCAAGTAGCTTAGTGCTTACAGAGGTTCGAATCCTCTTTCCCGCATTTATTTTTCTTCGTAATACTTACTGTCTTTGAGCTCTTCTGGTAAGTGTTGCTGCGTGACTTTTGCATCCGGGAAATCGTGTGCGTATTTGTAGCCCTTGCCGTAATTTATGTCTTTCATTAATTTTGTTGGAGCGTTTCTTATATGTAACGGGACTGGGAGATTCCCTGTTCTTTCGATGTCTTCTTTTGTTTTTAGAACTGCTTTGTAAGATGCGTTTGATTTTGGAGCTTTTGCTAGATAGGTTGCTAGTTGGACTAGGGCAGTATTGCATTCAGGCATGCCTAAAAATTCGCAGGCGTGTTTTGCTGATATTGCTAAAGTTAAGGCTTGAGGGTCTGCGTTGCCTATATCTTCCGATGCGAATCTTATCATGCGTCTTGCTATGTATAATGGGTCTTCGCCTCCTTCAAGCATTCGCATTGTCCAGTAAGCTGCGGCGTGAGTGTCTGAATCTCGCATGGACTTATGGAGGGCTGAAATTATGTTGTAGTGCTCATCTTGATTTTTATCATACATCAGAACTTTTCTTTGTGAGGCATCTAAAATATTTTGTTTTGTTATTTCTTTGTCTTTAGACATTGAGCTTGAGATTTCAAGAATGTTTAATGCTGAACGGGCGTCGCCGTTTGCAAGATTGGCTATTAATTTTTTATTTTCTTCGCTTATACTTATTTGATTTTTTAGTCCTTTCTCACTTACTATGGCTTGATTTATTATTTTCAATATTTGCTCTTCAGTCAGCCTTTCAAGGACATAAACTCTTGAGCGTGATAGAAGGGCAGAGATAATTTCAAAAGAAGGATTTTCAGTTGTTGCACCAATGAGAGTTATTGTGCCGTTTTCAACATAAGGTAAAAGAAAATCTTGCTGGGCTTTATTGAATCTATGAATTTCATCTATAAATAATATGGTTTTTCTTTGGCTAAGTCTGGAAAGATTTATTGCTTTTTTCATGTCTTCTTTTCCTGCAGATACTGCTGAAAATTCCATGAATTCTGCATTTAGTGATTTAGCGAGTAATCTTGCTAGGGTGGTTTTTCCGCAGCCAGGAGGGCCCCAGAATATTAAAGAGGCTGGGAGATTGCCTGACTCTAGAGCTATCCTTAATGGTTTGTCTATACCGACTAGATGTTCTTGACCTGAAAATTCATCTAAGTTCTTGGGGCGCATTAAATGGGCTAAAGGTTTTTGCATAAGTTGCAATAGATGTGGATTATTTAATGATTTTTATTGTTATTGAGAGTATAAACTAAGGAGCATAAGCTCCTCGAATTACGGAAGCAGGTATATCTTTATGGTTGTAAGCAATATATCCTATTCCAGTTAGAGCGGCAGATAATAAAATTCCTGTGGCAATGTATACGAGAGTTCTATTTGCAGTTTTTTCAAATTCAAAATCCTCTTTTTCCTCTTCGGTGAGATTCTCTAATCTGAAGTTTTTTCTTTTGTGTCTTCTTCTTGAACCTATTTGCAAAATTGGGGAAATTATCATATTATTTTTATTTAGCTACTACAGGAGCTTTCTTCTGCTCGAATTCTTTCAACTTGTCTTCGATGCCAAGTCTGTCAATTAATTCTTTGTATCTGTTTCTTATTGTGACTTCTGTGATTCCTGCGACGTCGGCCACTTCGCGTTGAGTGCGTTTTTCGCCGTTAAGAAGGGCAGCGACGTAAAGTGCTGCTGCTGCGATTCCTGCTGGGCCTCGTCCGCTTGTTAGCTCCGAGATATCAGCTTTCTTCAAGATCTTGAGTGCTTCATTTTGCGCTTTTGGTGAGAGATGTAATATTGAACTGAATCTGGCGATGTAGTCTTTTGGTGAGCTTGGCTTAACTTTTATGCCTAATTTGCGAATCATGAAGCGGTAAGTTCGACCGATTTCTTTTCGCGGGACATCTGAAGTAGCTGCGATTTCATCTAGAGTTCTTGGAATGTTATATGAACGACAAGCAGCGTAGATACATGCGGCAATTACTGATTCCATGCTTCTTCCGCGAACTAAGCCTCTTTGAAGGACGAAGTTGTATACACGAGCGGCTTCATCACGTACGACGTTTGGTAGATTTAGATAGCTTGTTTCTCTTCTAAGTTCGGCCATCGCAAGTCGTAAATTGCGTTCTATTGATGTGGAAACTCGTTCTTGCCATTTTTTTAGACGTAAGAATTTACGGGTTTGTCCGTGTTCTAATTTATAGATATCTGAAATTTCTCCGACGTTAGTTGTTAGTCCTTTGTCGTATTTTTGAATTGATAATGGTGCGCCACCTCTGGTTTTTTTCTCGGATTTATCAAATTGTCCGCCAGTTTCTTGACCGGTATCAACCATTTTTTCTTCAATTAAAAGACCGCAATCGTTACAGATTATTTCACCTTTTTGGTCGTCGTAAGTTAGATTAACGCTTTGACATTCAGGGCATCTTTTAATGTGGCTCATAGGGGTATAAAAAAGTTTAAATAGCAACCACGATGTAGGTATTTAAATCTTTCTGTTAGTTATTCGGTTTGGCTCTCTATTGTCTACTTTTTGCTTGATTCTAAAAGAATTGCATTGATTACGCCTTCTCTTGAAGGACGATTTGTTATTCTTGCTTTGCCTAAAGAGGTTTCAATAATAACTCCCTTTGCTAATCTATTTTGGCGGGCTAAGAATTTATTTTGTGGTGTTTCTTGAACGTTGGTTATTTCTGCTCTTTTGCTCTTTCCAGAGATTTGAATATTTACTTTATTTTCTGATGCTAGTCCAGTTCTAATGAATCCGCTTCTTATTCTAAAAACTTTCTTTTTCTTTTCTCCTAGAGTTGGAGCCGTTATTCTGCCTAGTCGCTCATGCAATCTAGTTTTTCTACGAGAGTGATATTTTCCTCCGCTAATCTTTCTGCCTTGTTTCATAACGTCGTGAGCTTGGATGGCTTTAAATATGTTACGAAAATGTGAGCCTTGCACATAAATCAGGCAACTATTTCTTTCTTAATTTCCAGATGACAAATTTTGGAATTTTGCTCCATAAGAGATATTCTTTGGGAAATTTGTTTTTAGCAGATGGAATAGGTTTAATATCTATATAGTCAATTATCTCAAAATCACTATGAAGTATAGTCTTTATTGTTGATTGATAATTCTTATTATAAGCTCTAATTATTACATTTTTCCATTTGGCATCTTCCAATTCGCAGAATGCATTTCGTCATAAAAATAGTTTTTCAGACCCAATACTTTTATTTTATTGCCCTTGTATTTGATACTTTTAGATGTATCAATAACTGGATTGCCTGTTGAGAAAATAAATATTCCCCCTCTTTTTAGTACTCGTGATACTTCGCTAAATACTTTATTCCAATCCCTTAGATAGTGTAGTGCTAAAGAAGCGAATACTATATCAAATGTTTCTTTGAATGGAATTGCTAAACCTGACCCTACTCGTAAATCTAATTTTGGATTATCTTTATTAGCAATTTTTATCATTTCTTCGCTAATATCAAATCCTTTAACATCGCCCCCTTTTTATCAAGCATCTTTGCATATATTCCAGAACCACAACCCCAGTCTAAAATCTTTTTTCCTTTAACGTTTTCGAGTGCTTTTAGCATTGCAGGCATTTCTAAATATTCATTGAAGAACCAGCAGCCCTCAAACTTTGAAGTTCTATGTTCGTGATAGAATTTTGCCATAATATTATAAGTCTCTTTAGTTTGTCTTTCTTCTTTCATTTTAATTTACTAGTTAAGTAACTTACATTTCTAAATCTTTGCTCTTGAATTGTTGCTTGCATTACACATACTTTTAAATACCTCTAGGAATGAAAGCAGATATGGCAAACGGAATTGAACGACCGCTTGATTTGCTTAACGCGTCAAAGGGGAAGGAGGTTATCATACAGCTTAAGAGCGATAGACAGGTTGTCGGAACTTTGAAGGCTTTTGATATCCATATCAACGTAGTTGTTGATAACGCGAAAGAGATGATCAACGGTGCAGTGCATAAGAGTTTGGGACTCGTGTTCCTTAGAGGGGATACGATTATCTATATTTCTCCAGCACACGCTTAAATTTTTATTTTTTGTAAATCACTTGAGATTGAAGTGTTCTTAAATAGCTTGTGCGCTTCATTTTTTAGCGTCTCTAGGGTGTGTTCATAGCGTTGGGAGATGTGTGTTAAGATTAGCTTTTTTGCTTTGGCTTTCTTTGCGTATGTGGCTGCTTGTTCTGCTGTAAGATGTTTATGATCTTTTGCAATTTCGGCTTCTTTTGAGCTAAATGTTGCCTCACATATGAACAAATCTGCATTTTTGGCGATTTTTTCAATGTTGCTGTTTGGTAGCGTATCAAGGACAAATGAAACTTTTTTGCCTGGTTGGAGATAGGTTAGAGATTTTGCGTTTAATTTTTTGTTATCAATGATTATATTTTTTCCTTTCTGTAGCTCTCCAAGAAGCGGGCTGTTTTTTATTTTGAGTTTTTTTAGTTTTGCTTTGTCTATTCTTCTTTTCTCTTTTATTTCAAAGCTGTAAGCTAAAGTGGGTGTGCCGTGAGACATTGGTAGCGTTTGAATCTTGAAATCTTTTTCTTCTATCGTTCTGTTTTCATGTATTTCATGTTTTATCTTGAAGTTTCCATAAAGCTTTTCTAGCAACTCGAAGTGTTTTTTTGTGCCTGATGGGCCATATATCTTAAGAGTTTTTTGATATTCTGACATCTCAAGGGTCTTTATTAGCCCAGGAATTCCTAAGATATGATCGCCATGTAAATGTGTTAACAAAATTCTTGTTATCTTGCACGGATTTTCTTTTGCAATTCTTAGCTGTCTTTGAGTGCCTTCTCCGCAATCTATCAAAATATGTTCGGCATTGCAATCTAGCAATATTGATGGATGGTTTCTTTGAGCAGTAGGCATGGCATTGCCTGTGCCTAGAAAGGTTATTTGAATGTCCATCTATATAACTTAACTTTTTAGTTTATATAGATTTAGTTTTCTTTTATTTTTGTTATTTCTTTATACTTCTATGTATTTCTTATACAATATATAGAAATCTTTAAAACCTCCACTATTATTATCATAATGCATGGTTAAAAAGAAGGTGACTCTTAGCATAGAGAGTAAGATATATGAAGACTTTCAGAAGTTTTGTAATGAAAATGCAATTATGCTTTCAAAGAAAATTGAACTTTTCATGGGAGAGTCTGTAAAAGGCAAGAGGAAAATTTTAAGCGTCTTTTTTTTGAGCTCAATGCTAATTTTTATGACTTTATTCTTTGTTAGTTCGCTTGCTTTTCAAGATCTAATCCAAGGAGATTTTAACAATGGAACTTTTAGTAATGTGAGTTATAATGGTACTGGGGTTACACTTGTTGGAAATAATCTAACAGGAACCTTTACAAGTAGAATATTTGATGCTGGAGTGCCTGCCAGACTTACTCAATTTTCTTTTAGTGGTAATGCTCCTTTTGCGAATTATAGCCTTGCTGTTGACGCTGGAAGCGTAATTTATGTTTCTAAAGACTCGGGAGCAACATGGACTCAACAAAACGCTAGCTATGGCGGAGGGGGATCAAGCACTAATTATATGTATTCAGATGATGATTATTTGTATGTGATTTTCTCTTCTACTCAAAAGAGACTTTATCGCTCTGCTAATTTGGGAATTAGTTGGACTATTATCAATGAAGATTTTACTGGGGCGAGCCTTGAAGTTGGTAAATCTGATAATCTTGGTAATTCTTATATCTTAAGGGGTAATGGGGAAGTCTATGTGTCGATTAATAATGGTACTTCTTGGGCATTAGTTGGAGATATTAATCCGGATAGCTCATTGCCAAAGGGAGTTGCTATAAATTCTACCGGTGCGATTTTTGCCGTAGATGGATCTGGAAGAGTTGCAGTTTCTAAAGACTCGGGAGCAACATGGACTCAACAAAACGCTAGCTATGGCGGAGGATCAGGCACGGATGATATGACTATTGACGATTCTGGTAATTTGTACATTTTGTTCAATAAGGCTATTTACAAGTCTACAAATCAAGGAGTTTCTTGGGATATAGCAAATAACAGTTTTACTTCTTACTCTAATGATGGCTCAAAGATAATGTCTCATTCAGGAATTATCTTTGTTGCAGATGCCAATGGGAGAGTTTTCAAATCGCTTAATTTAGGAACTAGTTGGCTGGAAATAGGAGATATTAATGGGGCGAGTGGTAGTAACATAAAGGGTTTTACTTCTTTATCAATAGTTAGCAATTTAACTTTCCAGATTAGAAATTGTTCTTCTTCTTGTGATAGCGAGCCTTTCGTTGGGCCTGATGGAACTGCAAATAGCTATTTCACTAGCCCTGGCGATATAGCTAATCTTACTGGAAGGTATTTCCAATATAAAACTTATTTTACCGCTCCTGATAATTATACTCGTCCATTGTTAACAGGAGTTAATTTGGATTATCAATTATTAGATACCATTCCTCCAAATGTTGGAATATCTTATCCGCAAAATATTAGTTATGCAGTTATTGTTACCGAGTTAAATTATAGCGTTAGTGACCAGAACTTGGAGGCTTGTTTGTATTCTATAAATCTTGGCGTGACGAATACTACGGTCGCTTGCGGTTTTAATGTAACAGGGCTGGCCTCTACACAAGGGATTAATATTTGGAAAATTTACGCTAATGATAGTGTTGGGAATGCAAATTCAAGTTCAGTAACTTTCTTTGTAGATAGCATTAACCCTCAGCTACTCTTGTTTTCTCCGCAAAATATATCTTATGTTTCTAGTTCAATTTCATTAAACTATTCTGCTTCAGATGCTAATTTGTGGAGGTGTTGGTTTTCGCTTGATGCTGGATTGAATATCACTCTTCCTGGTTGTCAGAATTCTACTTTAGTTGTTGCTGAAGGAAGTCATGTTTTGAAAATTTACGCTAATGATAGTGTTGGGAATGCAAATTCAAGTTCAGTAACTTTCTTTGTAGATAGTATCGGCCCGAGTTGGTCTAATTCAGTAAACTTAACACCTTCCAGCTATTCTCCAAGTCAAGTTTCTTTTTTCAATGTAACTTGGACTGATTCAACTAGCTCGATAAGCAGCGTTATATTTTCTAGTAATTACTCGGGAACTTGGACTAATTATACAATGTATCTGGCTGGAGGGGTTTATCAGTATAATGCGACTTTACCGGCTGGAATTTTCTCTTGGTATTCAATAGCAAACGATACACAAGGGAATTTTAACATAAGCATAGAGAGATTAGCAACTATAACTAGAGCTTCTAATCCAGTTGTATTGAGTATAAACGGAAATTCTAATCAAAATGTTTCTGCTTTTTATGGAGTGTCAAATAGTGTGAGTGGTAGTGCTTCATCAGGCGATGTGATTTTGAGTAGAGATGGTGTTTTATTGTTTAATCCAGATATTTCGATTCTTGGTGTTAATCTTCTAGGCTATAGATACAATGCTAGTGTTTTCGAAAGTCAAAATTATACTTCCAATTCTAGTTCTTTTTATCTTTTCGTTAGCCCCGCGGTGCCAACTTTATCTCTTTATCTTAATGGAACTCAGGAAAATCTAAGTATTATTTATGGCCCTTTGAGTAATATTACTGCTTTTGAAAATAATTCTGGAGATGATGATTTGATATATACTCTTTATAGAAATGGGCAGATTATATCTGTTGGATCTCTTGTTAGTGATTTGCAGACTTTTGCGGCTGGAAATTACCTTTACGTTTATAACACAACTGGCGGGCAGAATTATAGTAATGCTAGTTTACAATTTGCTCTCACGGTAAACAAGTCCGCGCCAAATCTTGGGCTTCTTATTAATGGAGTTGATTCAGATAGTTCAATTACCGCTGGGAGTTTGGGTGTGGTGAATGCTTCTGCTATAACTCCGGAAGGATTTTCAGTTGATTTGTTTTTAAATGGAGTCTCTGTCAGTAGCGGGATATCTATTTCTGATGTGAGAAATTATACTTCTCCTGGAGAGTTTAACTGGACTGTTTCTATAGGGGCTAGTGAGAATTATACTTCCGGTTCAAAAGGACATTTCATATCTGTGATTGACGCATCAGCTCCCCAGTTTTCTAATATTCGAGAGAGTCCAGAGGACTCGGCAGATTATTCTTCTGGTCAGAGATATGAATTTAATATAACTTGGACAGATAATATTGCAATATCTGATGTTATTTTTGAATTTAATTCAGTAAATCATAGTCTCTCTAGCGGTTCTGTGATAAGACAAGGGGATGATTATTCTTACTCTTTGACAGATTTACCAGCGGGGACTTATAGTTACAGATGGTATGCTAACGATAGTTCTGGAACCTGGACTAGAGCTACTCCACAAACATATACTATCGATAGAAGTATCGCGGCATTGTTTTTACTTTTTACGCCTGGATCAAATATATTATATTCTCAACCAATGAGTGTTGTATGTTCTCCAAATAATCCGGAGTCAGTTACTGGCTTGTTTAGAGCAGGCGTAGCTGTTTCAAATCCAGATGAGAGTATTTTAGCTGTTGGAAATTATCTTTATTCTTGCGTTGCTTCTTCAACTCAAAATTACACTAGCACATTCATTACTGGTAAACTTATTGTAGCTAAAGCAAGTCCTTCCATTTCTTTGTTGCTCAATAATCAAAGTGCTAATATCTCTTTGCCGGTTGGAGGGGGCCAGGTTAATGTTAGCGCTAGCTTGACTTCTCCTAATGCAGGAAATATTACTATTCTATCAAATGGAGCTGAAGTTGCTTCTGGGCAAAGTCCGCTTGCTACTAGTTTAATTTTAACAGGGCCTGGAGAATATTCAATAGTTGCTCAATACTCTGGATCAGAAAATTATACTTCAGGCAGTCTTGCAAGATTGGTTAGCGTTGACTTTCCTACTTCTTTAACAACGCCCGGACCGGGAGGGGGAGGAGGAGGCGGTGGAGGTGCCTCAAGTGATTCTACTAGACTAGAGATTTTGCATTCAACAAATCCAATATTAAAAGTTGGAGAGCAGGGCACAATTGAGATTTCTATCCGTAACACAGGAACTAAATTTTTGAATAATTGTAAAATAATATTAAGTGATGAGCCATTTTCTTCGTGGATAAGTTCAAGTGAGAGTTTATCTTTTGCTTCAGGAGAGAAAGTTGATTTTAATTTAGAATTTAATATTCCTAGAGGTAGTAATTCGGGAGAATATACCGGTGATTTAGATGTTGCTTGTGATGAAATTTTAATTCATGATAAACTTATTATAAATGTAATAAATCCAGATATAGAATTGGAAATTGTAAATTACTCTAGAGAGTCTATTGATAAATTGAGAATTGATTATACCTTGCAATACTTTACTGGCATTGGCGATAGTGCTGAAGTGAGGTATGTTTTGAACAACCTAGGGGGAGTTACTTTGTCTGAGGGAAGTGAAATTGTTGTTTTGCCTAATAGCGAGATTCAATCTAGAAGTCTCATTATTGATTTGCCTAAAGATTCATTTGGAGAATTTTCTTTGAAATTTAGTGCTAGAACTTTGGATGCTTATCTTGAGTTTGATAGGGATATTGTTCTTTCATCGCAAGGACTTACGGGATTGGCTATTTCAGACAGCAACGCGAGGACTTTGAAGAGCTTTGTATACTGGATTATTGGATTTGCTATAGTGTTTATATTATTCAGATATGTTCTAGTGCATTATAGACGTAATCAGCCACCTCACAAGAATTCAAGCCTGATTTTGGAGAATTATCATCCTCCTGAACCTTCCAAGGGGGGAATTTGGAAAGCAGTGTTTAATTTGAAGTACTGGTAAGCTTTAAATACAATTTTTAGCGTGTTTGTATGAAGACCCCGTAGCTCAGCCTGGATAGAGCAATTGCCTTCTAAAGGCTTTCTTTGGGAAAGAAACCCTGGAAAGAAACTCGCAAGAGAAAGCTTTCTTTGGGAAAGAAAACCATTGAAGGGTGAAGGGAGCAATAGGTCGCAGGTTCAAATCCTGTCGGGGTCGTTTTTCTTGAGGGATTTGAAAACATTAGACAAACATTTAAATCTTAATTTTTCTCTTTGTTTTAATGCTCATTAAGAAAAATCAATTTCGAGATATTCACAAACTTCCTAATGATGGCTATGTTATTCTTCCCTTGTCTATGAGCAGAATTGATACTGCTCAGAGTGCAAAAAAATGTTATGAAACTTTGCAGTTTCTTGAAAAGAAAATTCAGACTATCGGCTCGGATGTTATTCTTCTTTATACAAATGGACTTTATTATAATAATGATGAATCTGCATTAGAAGTTAGAAAAAGGACAAATACTCAAATGCTTTCTCATCGTAATGCCTTTATGAAATTAGTTATTAAAAATAAAAAATATGTTCAGCAAGCTTTTCACTTTATTCCATGGGATTATGTTTTGTTAAATTCCCCAGATTTTTCCAATTTTTTTGATAGAGTTAAAGAGGCTTTCAAAAAAGATGAAATATTCGCTAATTTAGTCAGAGAGTCACTTAATGATAGAGATGAAACTGAGGCGAATGTTAGTTTTCTTCCTGAAGAGTTGGCCCTTAATCATATTATTAGACAGAAACTTGTTGATTTCCCAAAAACTCTTGTTAGACACGATAGATATCGTCTGTTTGCGTATCCGGAGGTCTTTATGCCAGCGGACTTATATCAATGGAAGAAAAAGCTTCTTCCTCAGAAGCAAACTAAAAATAATAATACTAATCCTTATTATGCTGCCCAATATAATTCTGGAGAAAAGATTTTATATAATTTTGATGATATGGATTTAACTTAGAAGATATCACTAAAAACTTTACAGAAGTGCTTCTTCGCATCGTCAAGTGCTTTTTTCCCTTCTGAAGTAAGGTTGTATGAGATTGATTTCCCTTCTTTATTTTCTTTGATAAATTTCATTTCTTTTAACGACTTGAGAGCAGGATATATCGTGCCTGGACTCGGGCGACAGCCTTTTCTTTTTTCCAACTCGTTTGATAGTTCTTGTCCGTTCATTTCTTTTTTTGATAGCATAAATAATATTAAAAAAGAAAGCATTCCTCGCATATCACAGCAGTTATCTTTCATGTTATTATCGGGCGTGCGATATATTTAAATACTTGGTATTATCATATCGTATATGCGATATAAGTGGAAGGAGGAATGCTAAAAATGGAATGTTGCGGATATGGTGAATGCTCGCCACAAAGAAGCTTCTTGACTCAAGCTGAAAAGATAGAGATGCTTAAAGATTATCAGAAACAGCTTGAAAATGAAGCTAAAGGCGTTGGAGAGAGGATTCAACAAATGAACAAAAATTCTGAAGATTAAGGCCAATTATTCCGTCGTAATACCCTACAGCTTGCTGTAGGGATAAAGCTATAAGTTTGCAGGATAAAGTATTTGGGTGGTTGAGCTTGTAAGAACATCCCATAAGGTGTTTAAGATAAAATATCATATTGTTTTCTGCATTAAGTATCGAAAAGATTTGTTTCTCGAGGAAAAATATGTTGAAACAGTAAAACAAATTTGCAAAGACATCGAGGATAGATTCTATGTTAGGTTTGAAACAACTGGTTTTGATGAAGACCACGTCCACTTTCTGATTGAGTCATTAACTACGGCATATTCTCCCGCGAAAATATTTCAGTTTGTAAAAAGCATAACTGCCATAGAGTTGTTCAAACGTCATCCTGAAATAAAAAAACAACTCTATGGCGGAGAATTTTGGAGTGATGGAGGATATGCAGGTACAGTTGGAGAAGGCGTAAATGCAGATATAATTAGAAGTTACATAAAAAGTCAAGGAAGAAAAGGAGAACAGCTTAAGCTTTTCAATTTTGCATAGTCTTCAGATGCCCCACTCCGCATTAGCGGATTTGCCCGCAGGCAAAAGCTTGCTGTGGAGAGATTCACTTATTTTTTTAATTTAGCTAAAGAGCTAATATTTAAAAGTCAATTATCTTAAGCTAGAGATGCGCGGGTGGCACAGCGGCTACTGCATTCGCCTGCAGAGCGAGTTTTCGTGGGTTCGAGTCCCACCCCGCGCTTTCTAGTCTTTTGCTTAACGGAGTGTTAGGAATATAGAACCCATGTTTTTTCCACAAGTCATATTTTGTTTTGTTTTTTAACGAGGGGAAACCTATCTCATTGCGCCACCTTTCAAGGAATTTTTCTCCACTTAAAATTATATAATAGGCTTTATCAGATTTGGGATATTTTATGTAAGGTTTAAATTTCCTCTCTGAAAGAATTGCCTCTACTTGCTCAAACAATTTTTTACTCGAAGTGCATATTTCAATTCTGGGATATGTGGGATAATTATTTTTCTTTGATTTAGAGAAGTAAAGACATCCATCTGCTTCAAAGAGGCCTCTTAAAAGTGAGTTTTCCATATCTTTTGTTAGGTTCCTTGGAAACTCTATTGTAAACGTCTTTTTTCCTGCAGGTATTCCAATAGAAATTAGTTTCTCGACAAATGCTTTATCTTGTAACATTAATCTCAGGCATTTTCCTTTTTTTTCTTTGCGAATGAATAGTTGAACTTTATTTTTCGAGAGAGGTCTTAGAAATTCAGCTATCTGTTGGAAATAATCATAATCTTCTTCGGCATTTCCCGCAAGCTGAAGGCGATATTGTCTGTGCTTTTTGCTATAAAAAATATTTCCATCTCCTATGATAAAACCGATCAATTCGTATAAGTCCATATACTAAATAGGCTAGAAAGCGTATAAACTTTTCTTTTCCCAGGTTCGAGTCCTGGCGTGCGCTTGTTCCACACCCAAGTTATAGACGTAAAGTGACTTCGGACTCACTTTATCGAGGTAGATCGAGCACTAGCTCAGTTAGTTGCTGGATATTGCGCTCAAGACCTAGCGTACGATCTTTTCTTGCAGATTGCGTGTAGTACTGATGTCCCTTGAGTAACGCAAGGCTACTAGTATACCAGCTTACCACATCGCGTAGACCGAATTCTTTTCTGAGAAGCTCACACTTCTGCAAAAAGTCATCTCTACCAAGGTTATCGAGATCTGCATCGCAAATGATACGCTCAAGTGCTGTTCTCGGAACGGTTGGCAATTTAGTTGCGAGAATCATTCCTAGGATGGGCGTGATTGTCTCTGCGTGTACTCCGATATCCTTTAGCAGTTGATTTGCTTCTATAGCACTTTTTTCCTCATTGTCTTTATTTCCTATATAGTAGACAATATCGTGGAGGAAAGCTGCTGCTTGCACAACTGAGTAATCCTCTATCCCTTCAGCTCTGGCTAGTGCCTTTGCTCTTTTAGCTACACTCGCTACATGAGCAAAGTTATGGTATGCAAGCTTCGGCATATTTTTGTATGCATAGTTTACAATACTTTTCATCTGCTCAGGACTTATTTTGAATTCCATAGGTTCTTTAGGACTCTGACTAATAATAAATAATCTTTAGAAAAGTACACATAAATAGGAATATTTATATATAAAATACTTATAATATGTAAATGGATGTATTACCTCCTCTCGGACTTATTTCAGACAAAAGTTTACCTTTTGTTCTTGATAAGAAATATAGGCGTATTTTGGCACAGCTTGGGAAGAATGTTAGGGCTTCTCACTCGCAGATTGCTCGTGCAGTCGGACTTTCACGTGATAGTGTTCGATATCGCACTGGAATTCTTTCCAAAGAGGGAGTTTTGCGTGGGTCTCGAACGGTCGTCGATGTAAGTTTGCTTGGATATCAGTCCTACCACCTCTTTCTTTCAATTAAGAATCCTGATTTACATATACGGCAAGGGTTGATAGACAAGCTTGTTCGTTTATCCTTTGTGAGAGTTGTCCTTGCTCTTTACGGAGAGTATGATTTTGAGATAGCTGTGATAGCAAAGACCGTTGATGAGCTTGATTCACATATTGCTGAGATTATTGAAATCACTAAAGACTATTTACGTGAGCTTGAGCTCCTTATTGTTTCTCGTTCGCTTGTGGCTAGGTCTTTTCCACTTTCCTTTTCTTCTGATGAGGTTTCTCTACGTCCTTCTTCTAAAAAAATTCTCCCTGACTCGGTTGATTTGGCGATTTTGAAGGTGATTCGTAATGACGCATCACTCTCGCTATTGGAAATAGGGAAAAAAGTGAAGCTTTCGCACGATGTGGTGAGTTATCGTCTTAAGAAGATGGAGAAATCATTTATCAAATCTTACATCCCTGTAGTAAATTACCATAAGCTCGGTTATGCAACTCATGTTTTGTTATTCTCTTTTCACACACTCGATCGAGAGAATGAGGCTAAACTCGAACGTTTTTTTAAGTCACAGGAGAGTATTTTATGGGCTGTCAAGACTATTGGATCGTATAGTGTTTTGGCATATGTTGAAATTCACACTACTGAAGAGCTGCAGACACTTATCGAGTCTATAAGAACAGAATTCGCTGAGCAGATGACTCGGTATCGATCATTAATCGCAAGCGCGGAATACGCATATACGTATGCACCTGATTGTATTTTTGGAAATTGACTGGGTTTAGCTAAAGATATAAAGAATGTTTAAATAGCTCTTTCGCTGACTAGAATTATGGTGAAGAAAGTTACCACTGATGAGCCTAGCATTGATGAACTGGCTACATTCTGCAAGCGTAAAGGATTGATATATCAGACTTGTGAGATTTATGGCGGGCTTGCAGGATTTTACGACTACGGAAGTCTTGGAACTTTACTGAAAAGAAATTTTGAGGATTTATGGAGAGAGTATTTCTTAGGATTGGATGATAATTTTTCTGAGATTTCTGCGAGTGAAATAATGCATGAGAAGACTTTTGAGGCAAGCGGACACTTAAAGAATTTTACTGATTTTGTTGCTTTATGTGAAAAAGGACATAGCGATAGGGCTGATTTGTTGCTAGGTAAAAAGATTGGGAAGAGATGCGAGGGTATGACTAAAGAGGAGCTTGCGCAGGGAATTGAGGAGCATGGCGTTAAATGTTCAACTTGTGGACTTCCGATAGTGAGTGTTGATGTTTTGAATATGATGTTTCCCTTGAGCTTAGGAATGAACTCGAGGGCTTTTCTCAGGCCTGAGACTGCACAGAGTCCGTATGTGAATTTCTTGAGACAGTTTGATTTGGCTAGAAAGAAATTACCTATGGGAATTGCGTTGATTGGGAAGGCTTATAGAAATGAGATTTCTCCAAGAAATTTTGTTCTACGACAACGGGCATTTACACAGGCAGAATTGCAGATTTTCTTTAATAGCTCAAAAATAAATACTCATGATAAAATTAAGGATGTTCAGACTTACGAGTTGAATGTTGTCCTTTCTTCACAAAGATCTAAGGGTATTCAAAAGATAAAATGTAAGGATATGCTTAAGAGTTTGCCTGCTTTTTATGTTTATTATCTTGCTCAAGTACAAAAGTTTTATTTTGATTTTTTGAAGCTCGATAAGGAGAAGTTTAGATTTTATGAGTTGAATGATAAGGAGAGAGCATTTTATAATAAATATCATTTTGACATTGAGTTTGATTTAGGAAAGCTTGGATGGACTGAACTTGGCGGAGTGCATTATAGAACAAACCACGACTTGCAGGGACATGAGAAGGTTTCTGGGCAGTCTATGCTTGTTCAAGATGATTCAGTTGGAGAAAAGACTTTGCCTCATGTGCTTGAGTTGAGTTTTGGAGTGGATAGGCACCTCTACTTGATGATTAGCGAGGCTTATAATAAAGATAAGGAAAGAGATAATATAATCATGAAGTTCTCGGCAAAAATCTCACCTTACCAAGTTGCTATTTTTCCTTTGATTGCCGAGGGTAAGAGTTATCTATTGGCGAGAGATATTTTTGAGAGTTTGAGAAAAAGATTTTCGGTTAGTTTTGATGTATCAGGTAGTATCGGAAGAAGATATGCAAGGCAAGATGAAAATGGAACTCCTTATTGTATTACTATTGATGAAGATTCTGTTAAGAATAAGGCAGTTACTATTCGTGAACGTGATAGCACGAAGCAGATTCGTGTTAAAGTTGGAGACTTGAAGGAAGCTGTTGAGGAACTTGTTGAAGGTAAGAGCTTTGAGAAAGTTGGAAAGGTTGTAAATACAAGAGTAAAGTAATTACTTTATTACAATCTTGTTTATATATTGTCTTTTTTATTGAAAGTAATGTTTTTTTCAACCGATACTGGGGCAGGCAAAGCATATGAGTCCTTTAGAACAATTGTTAACTCTGATCCGCTTTTAAAGAGTATTAATTCTGAGGCTACTCCTTTACGCTTGAAGTTAGAAGAAATTTTACAAAGGTTTTCAAATAGGAAACGTGAACTTGCTTTAGAAACTGGAGTTGTTGTTTTAGATGAGGAAACGCTTAGAAGAAATTTTCCTGAAATGATAATAACTAAGAAAACTTTTGGGGATTGTCGTAAAATGGATTATTTTGAAGTTAGGGAGAGAAGCTCTGGTTTTCCGAGCGCTATTTTTTATTCTTGTGAGAATTGCGGAGGTCTTGTTCGCGGAGAGCCACTCAATTCGCTGTATGATGATTTAGGTCCATTATCTGGCTCGGCAGGTGAAACTTATTCTTGTAGGAATTGCGGCACTCAACTAACTCGAATAGCGAATGTTCATTCTTGATGCTTAGAAAGGGATAATTAAAGGGTAAAGTGATTATTTTTTGCAGTTATTGCAAATTCCTGTGATATCTAGTTGAAAATGACAAACGTCTCCATAAGCTTTTTCTTTAATAAAGTCAATTTTTTTTATATCAAAATGAGAAATTTGGCTGCATTTTTCGCAGGTAAAATGGCAATGACTTTTTTGTTTTGCTGAATAAAGTATCTTTCTATTACAAGTATAGGAATGGAGAAGTCCTTTTTTTCTTAAATCTTTTAGGAAGCGATAGATTGTAGCGATGCCTATTTTTGCATCTTCCTTTATTATTTGGGAGTATAGTTCTTCTGCAGTAAAGAATGTTTTGAAGTTCAAGATATGTCGTTCTACTATGGCTTTTTGTTTTGTCTGCCTTGATAATTTTTTCATTTTTCTTATTGATAATTATTATCAGTAAGGTATTTAAATTATCTTTTTCCCCTTGATTTATGTTATTGTATGTTTTGTTGAGTAGCGTCCTAGTGGGCTTGATATCCTTTATAGGCGTTTTCTTTTTAACTATTAAGAAGCATGTTTTGGAAAGAATTCTTTTTGGATTGATTGCTTTTGCCGCTGGAACGATGTTGGGGAACGCATTTTTTCATATTCTTCCCGAATCTGTTGTTGAGCTAGATCCGTTAACTTTTAGCGTTTTGCTAATGAGCGGGTTTTCTGCTTTTTTTGTTATAGAGAAAGTTTTGCATTGGAGACATTGTCATCATCCTGGGCATCAACATCCCTTTGGTTATCTTAATCTTATTGGAGACGGAGCGCATAATTTTATTGATGGTTTGTTTATTGGAGCTAGTTATGTTGTTTCGCCCGCTTTAGGAGTTGCTTCTACTATTGCAGTTATTGCTCATGAGATACCGCAGGAGATAGGCGATTTTGCTGTTTTGATACATGCAGGCTTTTCAAGAGGAAAGGCGCTTTTGCTTAATTTTTTCTCTGCTTTGCTTGCTGTTGCTGGCGCGCTCGTTGGTTGGTATTTTTTGAATGATGCAGAAGCAGGACATTTAGTTTTGCCTCTTGTTGCTGGCTCTTTAATTTATGTTGCCTCTACAGATTTGATTCCTGAATTGCATAAGGAAACTAACTTGGCTAAATCAATAATAGCATTTGTATTATTTTTAGCTGGATTGGCTTTATTTTACTTTTTAACGCAGATATCTTTCTTTATGCATTAACGTAAGACTTATAATACTTGAATTTTTATTGTCTTATGCATGATTGTATATTCTGTAAAATAGCTAAGGGAGAGATAAAATCTGAAATTGTTGACGAGAGTAATAACTTTTTAGCTTTTTATGACATAAATCCTAAAACTGCAGGACATACTTTGATAATTCCGAAGAAACATTTTGTAACTTTACTTGATATTCCGAGTAATCTTGGCGAGGAATTGCTTTCTTTTACTAAGCATATTTCTGGATTTTTGCTTGAAAAGAAATTTGGAGATGGTTTTAATATTTTAATGAACAACTTGCCTCCTGCTGGACAGGTTGTAATGCATGCACATATTCATATTTTGCCTAGAAAAGAGTCGGATAATGTTGAGCCTGTTGATTAGTTTGCGCCGATATATCTGAAGAAGTCTGAGGCTCTCTTTAATTCGCTTGCATTTTGTAATGGGCTTGAGCAGATTTGTTCTAATCTACTTGCTAGTTCTTGTAAGCTTTGAGGAGTTTGAGGCAAACGATATACATTTTCTAAAGCTATAGCCCATCTTTTAGAATTTCTAGGAGCTTCTCCAGAGGCTATTCTTTTCATATATTCTTTTGTTTTTTCTAAAGCGTCTTGTGTGCCGTTACTTTTTCCAAAAAGCCTATATGACTCTAATTCAACTGACGCCTCTAGTAAGAGATCGGGAGGTATTTCTTCTTCCATTTACTTTATTTTAGTTATTTGGAGGGTTTTTATCTTTTTGCTTTTCAAGAAAACTAACTGCCTATATGATTTGCTTTTATTCCTAACTGTTGAAGCAAATTTTCAACTTGTGAACGTTCAGTACCGAGAACACTTAATGTAGGTATTGAGCGAGGGTTATGAGAATCAATTTCTTCTAAGCGAGAACGGGTTATTGGTTCATTGGTTCTGCAGATGCCATGGTGTTCATCAAAGCAAGATTCTGTATAGTTTCCTCTTTCATCAATCCTCACTTCACTTTCGGATCTGGTCCAATTGTTTACTACGCAATAAGTTGTTATTTTTACGGCTCGTCCGTCTTTATAGAGAATTTCTGGAGTTACATCAAATTTAGGTTCTGTTTCGTGTCCAATCATATTTAGGGCAAAATACTCTGATATTTAAATTTAATTGTCTTTCATTTAAATGGCTCTGGGGAGAATCGAACTCCCGGTTTCGGCCTCATGAGAGCCGCGCCTTAACCACTCGGCTACAGAGCCATGGCTTGAGAAAGATGTAGCGTTTTTAAGGTTTTGTAGAACTCGTCTTTAGTATTGTACTCGCTGTAATTCTTCTTGCATTGCCTGTTGAGCTATTGTGGGCTTTTGTGCTTCTCTTGCGACTTTGATCTTTTCCATACGTCTTAAATGACCAATATAACCTGCGATTCTATTTCTTGTTTTTTTAGAAGGCATGCTATTAGCTAGAATTTTCTTATTGTGTTCAAATGTGTCTCCGAACATTGGTTCTTTTGTTAATTGTCGTCCGGTTCGTTTGATTAATGTGGATTTTATTCTTCCCATTGTATTCTTCTGGGATTAGTGTTTTTAAAGGTTACGGGATGAACTTTTTTATTTTAAATAAAATTAAGATAATCTCTCTCGAGCTTCTTTTCTAGAATCTTCATAAGAACGGACAGAGTTCCAATTTTGCATAATTTTTCTAACCTCATCTTTTACTGGTCCGTTAATTAGTCCACCAAAAAGAACCCCAGCAGATGCAATAATCCCCGTCCCCATTATGTAATTTAAAACAGAAGGGTCGTAGTTAATCTTAACTATATATGCCCCCAAAGGAGCTCCAACTGCAAGCCCTACAAGAGCACCATACTTAAGTCTAGTGTCTCTATGGCGAAAAGTATCATCTAATTTTTCAGAAATATAATCTTTAATCGTACTTCTATCAGTGTCTGTTAATCTTGCTGTTTCAAATATCTCTCTAAGAGTCTCCCCTTCTAACCTTTTCAACTTCATCACTTTTTTATTTATTTTCATATTTTTATTGGGCTAATTAACTATTTAAACCTTTCTATTTTGTAACTACTACTAAGTTACATTAATTGCTTTCAGAACTTAACTTTTTCGAATTTTATGAGATTTCGCCACTCTTTTAGATATTCGCGAGCTTGTTTATCGGGTTCTCCAGGAGACATTATTAGAGCGGGCATTTTTTCTACTTGAGCTTTTTGTATTGCTATTGTTAGTTCGTCTTCGGTAATTTTCTTTTTATCTTTAGCTATTAGATAGAATTCTTGCTTGCCAAATGTAGAGTCTAAACTTATTCTCGCGGAAAATTCTTTTGGCTTTTGAGTCATTTCTTGTAGTAGCTCTATGTTCTTGCTTTCAAGATAACTTTTCATTTTTATGGCGAATTGGGAATCTTTTTTGGTTTTGGGAGTTTTTTCTTTTGCGACTGGCTCTTTTTTAGCAATTAATGCAGAAGGTTCAGCTTTTGCAACACTAATGGGTGATTGAGGCTCTGGTTTTGGAGGTTCTTGTTTTGCTTCTTGGTCTGTAACTTGCATTTTTTGAACTTGCTTTGCTTGATTGATATTCAATGAAGATTCTACTCTTTCTTGGACATCATTTTCTGGAGCTATAAAATATTTCCAGAATAGTTTTTCTGTTTCTCCGTTTTTTGCATTTATTGGTATTGCGAAGTCTTTTAATTTTCTTAGAGCTACGCGGATTGCCGGGTCTTGTTTTTCATCATCTAGCACTATTGAGGATTTCAATAGGTCAAAAGCTTCGCGTTCTTTACTATTGAGGTATTGCGAGAACTTTTCCAATTCTGGCTCTTGACCTGGAAGAGTATATAGTGGAGAGCTACCGACTTTCATAGCGCTGACGTTTAGCTTTTTTTCGGCTACGAGTTCGGATAAGATAGCGGCGACGAATAGAGGGCTTATGCTTGTTTCTCTTGAGATTCTAGTAGGGAAACTAGGGCCATATGTTCTTATCACATGAAGTATCTTTTCCTTTGTTTGATTGAGCTTTTGAATGTCTGGCATAGTCCTTTAGATGCCGAGCTATTATAAAAATTGTTGTTTTGTAGATGCGATATATATATATGATTTCTGTATTTAGCAAGATATTAGAAACATGAAAGGAGGTGAATATATGAATAAATATTTTATTTTTGCTTTGTTTGCGGTTCTTCTTGTGAGTTTTGCTAGTGCCGGATTTTTTGATGGTTTGCGAAGTGGCTTAGGTCTTTCGCCTCCTGGTTCTGCTTCTGTCGGAGGAGATGGGAGTGTAAAGACAACTTCGGGAAGTTCTTTTGTGAATGCTAATTCGTGTAATGCTGATAGCGTTTGTGAAGCAACTACTTTCTATTCCGATAATGCAGAATTTTCTGATTTGGATGTAACGGGTGTTTCTGATCTTAAAGGAGACGTATTTTTGAGGATACTTTCGGTTAGTACGACGCCTAATCTTTCTGCTAACGGGTATGTTTGCGTTAATGCGGCAGGTCTTATATATCGAAGTGCTACTCCTTGTGCATCTACTGGACATTGTCGTTATTTTGATGAGCAAACTGTGAATGCTGTTGGCTTACGTGCTACCCATACTGGAGAGGGCGTTCTCTTTAAGGAAGGTGAACGTATCTATAAGGGTAATGCGGTTCCGCTTTTGCAAGGTAGTGCAGTTGAATTCGATGGTGTGACTAATATTAGTAATGGCTATATAGATGACGAAGCAGGATTTAGTCTTTTGACAGATAGTAGTGTAACTTATGTTGCGACTATTACTGGCGAAGGTGTAGGAAATGTGATTATTGGTGGAGTTCAATATGGACTTAGATATGGCGGTTCTGCAAGTAGTTCAGCTTCTGATAGATGGGTAACTCTTGATTATCCAGGCAACTCTGATAATGAATTTTATGACTTATCCCTTTGCTTCTAAGAGCTAATTTTTCTTTTTTTTCTTTTTGGATTTTAATTATCAATAACTTTGATGTTACCCATTTTCTTAAATTCTTGGTCAAAAGTGGCTACAAATGGGATATCTCTATTTTTTGATATTGAAATTATTGAACAATCAACAAAACTTAACTTTGTAAATTTTTGATTTGTAAATAATTCCCAAGCATAATTAAAGTTATCTTTTTCTGATTCAAAGATTAAGGCTTTTAACATTTTCTCTCCAATAGTTTTAATCATTCCGCAAGAAATCCTTGGCTTTCAAGCCAATGAATGAATTGCGGT
>ERZ1292625.99-Hain-H41-01um-R1-99-length-148437-cov-13_pt8 | contig 36327 bp, 31 predicted proteins | sample MGYA00564400_ERZ1292625 | MGnify/ENA primary metagenome ERZ1292625 (study PRJEB36523, sample SAMEA6512639) | groundwater metagenome | collected 2019-01-08 | study: AquaDiva: Metagenomics assemblies of 32 groundwater samples
GTTTTTTCATTTGCTGTTTTTTCATTTGCTGTTTTTTCATTTGCTGTTTTTTCATCACATGGGTCCCAATTGATGGGACTGTGCCCGATTGACACCAAAAATTCATTGCATTTTACAAAATTTGTACATCCGATGAACGGCTCTTTTGTGTTTAGCGGACTCGGGTGACCCCATGCAAGTACATGTGCGTTGCGTTTGTCAAGCGCCGGCTGAATGGATTTTGCTGGATTTCCCCACAGTATGAATACGATTGGTCTTATTGCGGATATTTTACAAATCAAATTCCGCGTATATGTGTTCCATTTTTGTGAGTGCGCATTTGACACACCGATTGTAGTTGTAAGTGCGCGATTAATTAGTAAAATACCCTGTTTTGCCCATGATGTCAAATCGCCGTGATATGGCATTGCTTTGATAACTTTAGTTGCTACAAGTGCTTTGTAAATGTTTTGCAAACTAGCTGGAATGCCATTTTTGCAGCTAAAAGCGAGTCCATGCGCATCTCCTTTTTTGGGATATGGATCTTGACCAATGATTATGACGTTTATTTTGTTTAATGGGGTCAATCGTGCAAATTCAAATATTTTGTCTTTTGGCGGCGTTGCCGTTGTAAAATCAATATCCGCGAGTATCGGCTCCAAATCAACTTCTAATAGTGCTTTCCAATCATCAGAAATACCGTTGAACATATTTGCAGTATATAGGTTTATGTTTTCATAATTTAAAAAAAATTACTCTGTTATGCTGTCGAACGTCGGCTTGTGATGTTTTAATGCGGATAGTGTACCTATTGAAATATTGCAAATTAGACATGATATAAACACACATAACTTGTGCATCACTGGTTTGCAATCGAGATAATCTTGTAAGTATGCAAGAACGCACGATAACTCGCTAATTGCCACAGCATAGAAATCTGCGGTGTTTTCTTTAACCTCATATATCGCGCATATTCTTTTCAGCAGATTGCGCATTACTTCAATGTCGTTTTCGTCCAGGTATTTTTTGAAGTCTGGCGAATCAACTGTGATTTTGTTGGATTCATCGTGATTTCTATTAATTACGTGCGAATAACGCGAGATGAAATCTAGAACATCGTCAGATGTTAATTTTGATTCGAATTTGCCACTACCTGTGTATTCTTCGAGTTGGAATGTTTTGTCTGCGTTTGTTTCCGTTGATGTAAACACACCAAAATGCTCAACAAACGAACTGTCGATTTCGTATGATTTAGATAGCAAAGTTTTTATGCATATTATGTTTTGCATTGTATATAGATTAATATATTCATATTTCAATGGATCGTTGCACGCAACTTATCGGTTTGGTTATATTAATAATAATTTTTATTTGTTTATCTGGTTCGGCATCAAAAAAAGATAATTTTGTACCGTTCAACCCAGATGGAAGCAATCAGCCATATGATGAAACCGACGATGTGACTGGGGTAATGCCGCGATTTTATGTGAAGTCGGTTCGCAAATAACAGCAACAATCAAATAACAATTAGATGGCAAAATGACCGCGGCAATATTAAAACGGATGGTCATATACTTCGACCAAATCGCCATACTCATTGTTGTATACCGTTTTCAATCCGCAAATGTAACTTAGATGACTCAGTTTGTTATCGTAGTATTCTTCTTTTTTTAACAAACCTAAAACTACTAGCGACAAAAACGTTAATTGTCCGCAATCTGTATATTCGTTGCAATATTTAAGCCCTAGCAATTTAGCAACGGCGTTTGCAACAACTGCTTGTTCATATTGAAATTTCTCCAAACAATATCCCATAAAGTTTTTGAATAGTTTGAGATCAGCCGATAGTGGTTTCAAAAGTGGTTTATGGTAGCATATTCCGTGATATTTGCTTATTCTTTTGCGTGCGTCAGAAATTTCGATGCCTTTGTTATTATGAGCGGCCGTTAATTTAAATGGCTCGATATTGTGCGCTTCAAATAACCACGGTACGTCACCATCGACATAAATGATACCACAATGCGTAAAATAACCAGTTACTAAAGATTGCAGATTGTTTGTTGCTTTGAACAAAATTATATCGCCAGTCTTAAATTCAACTTCGTTTATTAATTTACGCGGTGATTCCATACGATAAATCAACGTCGCGTACACATAAACACAGATTATGATTGCCACTATGATTATGATCGCTATATTGATTTTACTAATGTGAACGTAACCATCGGTATTTTGCGGTGACATGTTTTTCGCTATATATAATACATCTTACACTCTATATACAAAAAATGTCACTACCGACATTACTAAAACCCGGATATATTTCGGTTGATAAATGGATGTCAACAGAAGAAAAACGTGCATTAGTGACAGATAAATCCATTGACTGGCTAATGAAATATGTTTCCCAACGTGTGTCAATAAATAAATCACCACCAAAAATCAACCCCAAAACGATCGGCGATAAAGTCGGTATCTTACGTTCTGGCACTGGAACTGGCAAAAGCACAGTAATTCCACCAGAACTTTACAGAAAATTTATGACCACCAGCGGAAAATTACTAGTTTGCACACAGCCAACTGTTCTTACAACGATGGAAATACCGTCGCAAATCGTCCAATATAATAAAGATCTTATCATGCGCAAAAATATCGGATATCAAACAGGACCACTTTCACAAAAAATTAGCTCAGGTATTATTTTCATGACTGTCGGAATCCTCGTTCAAGTGTTCAAGGCAAATACCGACGATGACATCATGAAACGTTACATGTTTATTTTGATCGACGAAATCCACATCCAGACCGATGAGCGCGACAAACTTCTCAGCTACATCAAGGGATTTTTACAGCGTAATTACAAAAAAAACGAATGCCCGTATTTTATTTTGATGTCGGGAACATTCGACCCCGAGGTACTTATGGAATATTTTGAGTGTCCAGATAGGTCATTTATTAACATCACGGGTAATAGTTTCCCAATCACCGACAATTATACAAAATCTGATATTGGCAATTACCTCGCATATATCACCGATTTGGTTGCCAAAATACATATTGACAACTATGATACTGACAAAAACGAACAGATTCGCGATATTATTGTATTTTTGCAAGGTACTATGCAAATCAAACTGGTGGCTAACTATATACATTGGCTTAATGCCAATATTTTCGGCAAGCCATTGGCAGAATGTCAAGATTATGTAGAAAAAAAATACGAACGCCACGGCGGTGACGAACACGCAAAATACATATGCGTCATCGAACTTTTATCAGAAAACGTCGAGAAAAACACTGACGACTACAAAAATCTATTCACACCATCGGAATTTGTCACAACACCAATTTACGAAACTTCAACACCCGGCGAAATCGGCAAATTAAAATCCACACAAAAGGCGTTTCGACGCGTAATTTTATCCACAATGGTCGCAGAAACCGGACTAACAATTAGTACACTCAAATATTGTATTGACAGCGGTTATGTACAGGAGAATCAATTTAACCCCTCAATGTGTGTGAACACATTCGTAAATAAGTGCATTTCGCAGGCAAATGTGATACAGCGACGCGGTCGTGTTGGTCGTAAAGCACCTGGCGTGTTTTATGCTTGTTACACAAAAGAATCGTTCGATGCGTTGCCAAAAAATCCACTGCCAGATGTTGTAAAAAATGACATATCCAATATCATATTGGATCTCATCATAAATATGACTGGCGCGAACATCAAACAAATTAGCCATTGTAGCGACGATGACACAACGTGTTTCCAAAAAAATACCGCCGATAGTTTCACATACGAGCTCGTGCATGAATTGGGTAATTTCAACGTTGAAGATCTCAATTTAATCAAATTACCGCCTGCCGACAATTGCATTTATGCCATACAAAAATTGCACGCGCTTGGTCTAATTGATCAAAATTACAATGTGACATTGTTTGGGTTTTTAGCATCGCGTATTCAAAAATTGAGTCTGGAAAGCATCCGAATGATATTTGCCGGATACTACACTGGTGCAAACGTGCTTGATTTGATCACTATTGCTGCGTTTGCGGCGTTCGGGCCAAAATTGGGGATTAAACGTGGCAAATACACACCGCGGAACCCATACAACGTTAACGCAAAGAAAAAAACAGAGTACTATGCAGATGTTGTAGTTGATGATTTTATCGAATACGTGTTCATTTTTGAAGATATTCAAAATATGATATTGGACCGTATTGGCACGAAAAAAATGTCTTTTTCTGATGTTTGTGACGAAATCGGTATATCTTCGTATAGTGCGGCAAAAGCCATAGAACTGCGAAATGAGATAATCGTTAATCTCACAAACATCGGTATGAATCCGTTTTACAATAGTCTAGATTTAAACCCCGGCAAATATAACTTGTCGCGAATCCTGCGCGAAAACTTCGATGATGGCTTCGACGAAATCATAAAAATAAAAAAATGCATATATGACGGATATAAGCTAAACGTCTATATTTGGGACGATGTCGCACGTAAATACAAATCATTCATGTGTCACAACTATGTGTCACTCGACGAACAGACATTCGTTGGACGTAAAATTATCGTTGGAAACGTGCGTATGCGATACAACGCAACCATCTACAAATACGAATTTTCAGGATCAATAATATCGAAAATAGATGACATACCTGTTGACGCGATGGAATCGATATATTAATCAAATAAGCACGATTTCATTTGGCACCAATTCATGTAATTTTTATCTCTATACATCTTCCAATAAATGTCGAAATCTTCAAGATCTGACAATCCAACTCCTAAAGCTGCGGCCATTGCTAAGTCTGATTCGTTCGCAATCGCATTTAATTGTGCGTCAGTCATGCATTCAGTTGTTTTGTATCCAGTTGGTGTGTTAGCTTGTTGTGCATAGCCAGTTGTCGAATATTCGGTTGTTTTGTATCCAGTTGATGTGTCAGCCATGTATCCAGTTGATGTGTTAGCCATGTATCCAGTTGGTGTGTCAGCCATATATCCAGTTGATGTGTTAGCCATATATCCAGGGGCTGAATATCCCATGTAGTCGTCGTCAGCGTAATTTATTTTTGCGTATCGCGGTGTCCCCAAATGCGCATCATTGATATTGCCGGTAAATCGCGGCATTGGCCTCTCCACGCGTTCAATTGTTTCATAATTTTTAGCAATGTTTATTTCGAAACGTTTTGCATCAATTTCTTCCATTCTTTTTTGTCTTACTGCAATCCATTGTTCTTTTGATAATTTATTTTCATGCGCTATTTCGTGTCGTAGACTCTGCTCCTCTGCAATCTTTTCTGCGAATTGTCTGTCGCGTTCATCGCGCAGCTTTTGCTCTGCTGCTATCTTTCCTGCAATCTCATTAATCGCTTGCTCAGATGTGAGCAATTTTACAATATTATCGTCATCTTCAGTCGAACAGACGTTGTCGTCGTATTCTACGTTTTCTGTTGGTGTTTCCATCGCAAGTTGCTGAATTTCTTCAGCCGAAAATACGCCGTTGACAGAATCCATTATGTGTCAAATTATATTATAATTGTTAATAATTCAAATTTAGATGTTAGCAGTGTTTCTGCAAAAATATGGATTATATGTGACTTCTAATCCTGTACAATATGTTACTGGATATTTCGCATAGTCAACTGGTGTATACATGCCGGACTCAGCCGCTTCTTTAAGTAAAAACTTGAAATTTTCCCAAAATTCCGGCGGATGATCATTTGCGATAGTGGCCATATGCGTTATTTCATGCATCGCGACAAACTTCAACTCATCGATTGAGTGAAAAACATTGTCTGATTCTGTTTTTTTCCTGAGGCATAACGCGAAAACAACACCTTTGTCATCGACGAAACTTGTGTTTACAAGATCGATGGGGTTATTTTCAACTAATGTGTCGGGGTTGAAATTGCGTAAAAGCCTCTCAACCACTTGTGTTTGCCGCGTATTACCAAGTTTGTTGAACACGTATTTTTCACGTAAATGTCGTAAAAATTCCGTGCAAAAATCATTGATCGAATCTAACAGTGTTGCGGCTGTTTTTTGTCTTTCCATAGTTTTTACTACGGGATAACATCTCCCACCTGTTACGCATATTGGGTGTTTATCGTGCGCGTCGCGACCAAGCGTAGACATAAATGATGGCCATTGTCCTATGGAAATAAGCCCATCACGACATTTGCGCAGTGTTAGTATAAATGCAATAAATATTAGCAAGCAAATTAGGAGTCCAATCAATTCTGACATAGAAAATAATCGTATATTTATCCAAAAAAAGTTAGCTAACTATCCTATTAATATCGAACGTGCAATGTCGCAGATCTTTGCATTTGCAATGTTAAACGTAACTCGTTCAAAAAAGCAATTATGTACGTATAGGATTGGTTTCAGTAATTCAAATGTGTGATGCACAGGTAATACGTACGTTTCGCAGCCTAGATCGTCGAACACGATTGTTTTTACACCAAAAAATCGCAACATGCAGAAAATATGTGAAAAGCTATCTGCGATCTTTTGCGCAATGACATTTGTATATCTATATGTTTTATTGAAAATGTCGACATTTTCTTGCTTATCTGGCATATTTTGCACCATAGTATGTCCAAGTACACTGAACGCTCGGAATCGTTCTGGTGCGAGATATGTATTAGTTTTTTGATCGATTATGTGCAGCACATGTCGCATATACATGTATGATCCGTACGAAAGCGGATACATATTGATGTTATAATCTAGCGACATTCCATAAGTTGTATACAGAAATAGATCTGTTTCATTATTTGATACCCCATCTTTGCCATGTGCGAACATTTTATCCATAGTGACGACTAATGTAGTTTTACCTGTTGCTGAGTATTCCAAAATAGATTTATTAACAACCTCTGTGACATTGTCGCAAGTGATATTTGTCGATTTGGTTGCTTGGTATTTTTTCTTGTATTTCGATTCGTCAGAGCTAAAATTGTAACATAAAGTCAAATGCGTCGTTTCTGGCTGACATAGAGTGTCATTGTCTTGTGTTTGTATCAAGTAAACCTCATGCAGATTTTCAGTCAAGTCATGCGTGGCCATAGAAATAATTTTAGATATGAGATTTTGTGATATTTTATACATTTCCGCGAGTTTATCACGTTTGGCAATGGCATTTTGTTGGTTTGAAATAAATGCGGAAACCTTTTCGTCGCTAATAATTTTGTTTTCTTCCGTCTTGATTTCGTTTAACGGGAACATGTCATCTTGATGGATGTCTATATTGTCGCATATGTCATAATCTTCTTCAATATTTTGACTGGAGAACACAGTGTTTAATGTATCAGAAAATATCTCAGTGATTACTTCTAATTTGATATTAAATTTACCGTCTATTTTTTGGCTTTTACTCATTATTTGTTCGTATATAGTGTCAGCGGTACTATCGTCCCCCGAAATATAACTCACAAACTTGTCGTAATTCGATGATGTATCATCTGGCGATTTCTCAATGTGGTTAAAAAATAGAGACAAGCTCGCGTCATTGGCACAATTTTCTTTAGTTAAATTTGCAAATAAACGTTCTACTTTTTTACGTGTCGAAGACATTTTTGGCTTATATATATTATTGGCAACGGTTTATACTAATGTATGGGTTTGACAACTACGTCATTGTGCATCAAGTAGATCCTAAATCCGGAAATTACAAAAAAACACTCATTTTCGTCGGGGATGCACCGGGAAATATTTTAGCAGAACTACGTAAAATTGAACTAAATAAACAGTACAATAAGAAATCCGTTAGCAATTTCTTTGGTAATTCGTTTGTCAAGCATGTACTAGGTGGTAACGACAATGACGATTTAGTAGCTACAGATGGAATTGTAGACAACCAACTTGTATTCGACAAAGACTTCGAAGATCAAATCGGTGACATCGAACCGATAACTCAAACAAAGAAGGCAACAACGCACGATACTACGCACAAACTACAATTCGTCACCGGTTTTAACTTATATGGCATTGACAAAATCAGCGAATTTAAACGCAAAGTATTCGCCGCGACTGGTGTACCAGTGTATCGCCAACATATATGGTACTATCATAAAAACCGACCAAAACAATGCAAATACACGTTTTTTGTCAACGACAACGCAGAACGATTGGACGCCAACAATATAGTCAAATCGCTCGCTGGCGATTCCAAAGACGAAATACTCAATGGTATTCCCATTAATACATTTTACTACAAAAACCACGAGCTTTTGCGAGTAACAGACGATGACCAGTTTGTCATTATGCAATCACTGCGGGCGACTGAGTTTTTCATGATGGATATTAGTGATATCGTGGACTGCAAAATTCTCAGCCAAAAAGCTGACGATGTAGCGCAAATGGACATGATATACTATGGCTTCGTAATGCCATATTTTCCCATGATAACATACCAAATGTTCCCCGAATTTGTAAAAAATGAAGACCAACTGCTAAGTATATATCCCGACATTGCATATCAACAAAATGCAATTACGGCACTTTTGAAAGCAGAGGACGACATTATAAATGTGGCATACCAGGATCACAAAATGACACATTTACATAGCTCGATTATTAGCACCAACATCAACATAGTCAACTACACAAATGACAAAAAACTGGTATATATACGCGATTTATTTGACAAAATCGAGCTCGACGAAAGTCTCGTATATTGCAAAGCGCACATCATTCACGAGGAAAAGAGTGTCACCCTGCGCAAGCAATACAAAAATAATACCGATCTATACTACGAAATACCACAAAATTCTATTGCATTCAAGATTTTTACCAATACGGAATATAACGAGTCACTCGAAATTGTGCTATTTGGCAATGGAAATTACGTCGTCAAAACAAATTGGCAGGAAGAACTGCAAATGACATTTGAGAAAATTACAGAAAAAGTTACAAAGTACGTGAATAAATTTATCAACGACATCAACGTCAAATATAAAACTACCAAAAATTCCAATCTAACCATACCGCTCGTCACAGAAGACAATGTAAATTTCTCGGATACATCGTCGGTTTTTCATTATACTGTCTCAATAACGGATTACAAATATGGCGTTTTTAAGAAAATTCTTGACTCGTTCAACGCATGCGGACTGATTTTACAGAAGGATACGCTGTCCAACATATCAAACAATTACGAATTTTACTTCCGCAAAGGTATGCACAAATTTTCTGGGATCAGATTAGATCGTACTATGTTAGTTAAAAACCATTACGAACATTACACTAACGCTGTGGTCAAGCAAAAATGGGACACATTATTTACCCGCACGCGGATTTTTGGCGTGGCATTAACATCGTCAAAACTCCGACTGACCATAAACGGTATTAGCGATGATGTCGAAATGAAAATTTTTCACATGTTTTTGGCGGCGATGTTCAAAATTTTTGAAGATTCAATCGCGTCTGCACCAGACAAATCAACCGAATTTACCAATGTAAAGTCAAAAAAGATGTTGAAAAACCTAAAAATTGAAGACCCCGCCCTGTTTAATTCGAAGAAAATTTTCCGCGAGGGAATAGTTTATTCACGTGTGTGCCAAAAACCGTATCATCCCAATATAGTTTCAGAGCTCGACTATGAAAAAATGCCAGAAGAAAAAAAGAAAACGGTGACAAAATATTGGAACTTCACAAAAAATACACCAGCATATTACGTATGTCCGGATCCGAAAGTGCCGCACGTTAAATTTATCACGAATGTGCATCCAAAGGGGTATTGTCTCCCGTGCTGCAAAAAAATGGAAATGAACGAGCGCATTAATATCAAAAAACGTGAAATTCACGACAAATGTTTGCGCGACCACATTTACACTGGCGAAAAACTTAAAGTTACGAAAACAAGCGACTATATAGCAAGTTATGGGAAAATTATTGATGTAGAAAGAATGTCGCGCCTGCCAGAAAAGACACTCGAACCACTGTTTTTCGACACATATTCGCGCAGTGGCAAAGTCGACACAGAGTGCTCAAATAAAAGCGGATACTTTCTAATTGGTGTATTGCAGGATACGCCGCAAGCTGAAAATGTGGGTTTTCTTTATTGCTTGTTGCACGCACTTGATCGCAGCATTGATGATTTTCTAGTCGAATGCGCAACACATATTCGCAATAGTTCGTCAAAAATGCAAGTATATGCAAATACTCTAGCTATTACATCGGGTATATCGTCGTCTGACCTTGCGGATACAGTTTTAAACCTGAACAATGTAGATTATGTTTCAAAAATCGAAAACGCAAACTGGAACGAGTTCTTCATGTTACTGGCAAGCCAATTTCTTAATGTTACGACGCTGTTTTTTGAAGACGAAAGTAAGGAGATTATTAATTTGAACATACCAAAAAAGATAAAAACAGTCAATGAAATGTTTCCCGAAGACTCAAAGTATCTCATTGTCATCAAATTTATGAAGAAATTTTATCCGATTTACTTGTTCAATATGGAAATGTATAAGAAAACCGGCGTAATCGAGAAGAAATTATTCGAAATTGGCGACGGCGTTATTACCATTATTAAGGCTGTCATTGTGAAAAACATCGAAGTTTACATGGAATCGGATCGCAACATCGATTTAAACAGCATATTGAAACTTAAATACAAAATTCACACAATGTTTATAAATTACTCAAATTACTGTTATGCCGTGTTGATTAGCGTCGATGGCCATCTGGTATATATTCCAGTTCAAAATTCATATTACAAGAGCGATACCACTGCTAAATTGCAGTACACATGCTACGATGGAAAATATAATGGCGATGCAAAAACCGTGCTTAAAGTACTCGCCGAGGTCAGCAAAGTACACGATGTCCAACAATGGATAAAACACGAAAAAAAGATCATCGCGTTCATGGCAAATAACATGATATTTTACACGCGTCCCATTGAACAGAATCATGCGCTAAAATTACGTGAAGCGCCTGTGCAAATTATCTTGTTCGATCCATTTCGGATCAATAAAATGGTGGAAAATATCAAAAGCGGCACGGCTGCTATTGGCGAAAAACCAGAAATTCAAGAGCAATTGGCGAACGATTTATTTGACGCATATTCGTATAAAATTGTATTGTTGCATTTCATCGATTACTTTAACCGTCAGCGAAATAAAATTATACGTCTCGAAATTGCGAAATTGGTGAATAATCTAAATGCCGATACCACTTTCAATGCAATAAAGCCGATCACCGAAAAATTGAGTCACCCAAGCGATGTTGCAAAACTGCACAACATTTTTGGTAAATTCACCACGCTACACCATGATAAAAAACGTCTCATGAGCGACATCGAGATAAGTCATTTTGAGTTTGATAATGTAGGGTTGACTAGTTTGCAGCAAAAACCAATTGATGAAATAAGAAAGACACTTGAAAATATCAGCAAACAATTCATTGTTGTTGGGTCGCGGCGCCTAAAAACATTCCCAAACACGTTCGGACTGTGCGACAAAAAGATCCCGTATTGCCAAGGGTCAAAAGTTGTTTTGTCAAAGAAGAAAAAAAATATAATCTTGGATTTGCTAGCCAACGACATTACCACAGACAAAGCAACGTGGATGTTCAATGATGTGTTTGTGCAAAAATCTGTCGACTTCTTTAAATTTATTAGTCGCGAGAACGAAACAATATATGTCGAGATAGCATAATAATGTGAGGTGGTATAATAATGTGAGGTGGTATAATAATGTGAGATAGCGTAATAATGTGAGGTGGTATAATAATGCGAGATAGCGTAATAATGTGAGGTGGCATAAATGTGTTGATTTTTTTTCGAGAAATTATTTTCGTATCATATAGAAAATGAGCGATTGCGAACGTAACGATTTATTCGTGGTACTTAAGGATGCTGTGTCAAAGGGAAATTGGCTAGTAGTTCTTATATGCTTTATTATTAGCATACTTATATTTAGCGATGTTTTTGTGGAAAATGTGTTGAGCAAAATAGACGGTGCGACGGTTAATGATACGCCGACAAATAAGGGAACATTGCTGCAGCTTATTGTTGTGTCATTCTCATATCTGTTAATCGATATGTTGAAACAATACGGTGTGATTTAATTTACAGATTCCATATCTGATTTTTCTATGGAATCAAGTGGTATTTTTTTCCGTTGTTTGATTTGACTTATCGCATCTGCTAGACGTACACGCAATGCTACGGGGACAACATCATCATTATTGACTGGAGAAACGGATGATTCTGTCAGACTAACAGGGGAAACGGATGATTCTGTCAGACTAACAGGGGAAACGGATGATTCTGTGTTAATATCTTTTTGTTCACTCATGACCACATTTTCAGTAATATTGTACTTTTGTTCGCTGGCAGTGTCCTTTTGTTCGACGACATCAGCAAATGTAACCCTTTTCGATTGTCGTTCAATAATTTTTTTTAGTTCATTAATTAACAATTCTGTGTCACTTAATACATCTGCGATACTTTGTTGCGGCGATGCACGATATCGTAATATCGACATAATACCAATTCCGATCAGAACCCCGACAAAAAGACAAAGAAACTCCATCAAGAAAATTTAATTTGCTCGTAGCTTATATTTGTCATATCATTACGTTTAAATGTATTCACCACTGAGTCCTTGTGAATAACGATTTGATCGAAATACTTGATATAAATGTATTTTATCCACAAATACAGTAATGCCGCTTCTATATCAGAGTTACATCCATCAAAATTAATTTTACCACTTTTAAGCAGTTTAATGGTCGATTTCTTATCTTCTGTAATGCTATGTAGTATCTTGATATTCATGGAAAACGACTTGTCCGGGTTATAAGTGTGGTCAGATATGCTGAGTACATTTTCTTTAACTAGACATTCAGAGATTAATTCGCATACTGTCGGCGCACAAAAGTTTTTCACAACTATCAATAAATTCGTTGCTATACATTCTTGCACCAATAACCTGTTGAGATTCTGAACATCTACACGGTAATCGTCACATGTAATTTTGCATTTATAATTTCGCATCAGGGAACAAATCCCAACTGGTTCGATTTGCTTTGACTCAACTGGTATATCAAAGATTTTTTGCATAACTGACACTGTGGGCTGCTTTGAACTACTTCGCCCCTTTGTAAACAATTCTTTGTTTTCATTGACGTAGAGACATAGAATTTTTATAGGTTTAATGAGGTCAAGTATACGCCGATTTGATGCACCAGGGATGTGAATACTGCCATTTCTTGACAACTTGATATTATATGTTTTTTTCCTATCTGGGTGACGAATATATGCTGTGATCTGCGAGTCCATACAGTCATTTGTACCCTGATTTGATCGGCGTGACTTTGTTTTATTTTTTGTTGGTTTGCGCCCACGTTTCGATTTAATCATTGGCGCCGCTGGAATATAATTTGGATTCATTTTACTGCCAAAATTGCAAATCAGCTTCAAAATGTTGCCAGTCGGCGCTGGTAGACTATTAATAATTTCGCTTTCTTTGAACGAAATGTTCGAGATTATACCTGCAACTGTAAATGTAGATGGTTCGCAACTGTCGAAAATAGTATGATGTTCGGCAATGTATGAATTATATGCCGCTGATTTTGGCATATCTTCGATCATTTTGTTGAGATCGTTACAATTGATCTCGTGCGAAAGGTATGTCGCAAGCGTTGTTCCCATGATAATTGGGATGCCAGCAACGTCGATGTAGTCAAATCCTTTGGAATTTATTTGAATTTCGGTGCTGTCTGCTATTTTTTCGAGTTCATCCAACGACGGACACAATTTGTTTTCCATTTCTGATCGTTTTTTAAATTCGTCGGATTCAACGATCACATCGCGATTTGTCTCCGTCTGGTTATCGTCTTCTGAGTCTGTATCACTCACATCATCATCGATCGTTGCCATTCCTTTTAACTATATATTATTTCATTTTTTAGATAAAAAAAACGTACCACACTTACCGTTGAAAGTTCTTTGTAAGAAGCAGTTTTATGTTGTTATTGAGTTCGTTGCATGTACTATTGATATTAATCAACAATAGACATACAGCAACCAACAGAATGAACATCAACAGCGTCGGAGAAATCGTTATTCCCATTTGTTGTTTTACCGGAGTTTCGATCTTAGCCGGCTGTGGCGGAGTGTCAATTTTGACTATTTCCACATTTTGTTTAATTTTTCGATCAAGTTGGGCTTGTAGTCGATGAGATCTCTCTTCTATATTGTTATTACTCTCATCTAACAGTTGTTGGTCCCACTCGAGATCAGTCGAGAACATCTTATATGTTAGAAAAATAATTTTAGTAATAAATAAGTATGGACATATTTAATGTCGACCCACCGCCAATATTCTTCATCTTGAAGGATATTACAATTGATGATTGTTTGTGGAAATCATACACAAATGACTTTTACAGTGACGCAAACAAGGAACCAGATATTATCTACGATAAAATACCCCCAATTTTCACAACAACAACAAATCATCCAGCGAGGACGATGTTGTTATGCTGGAATTGCAGTATGAAATTTGACGGATTTCCATGGTTCATACCCATGTCTGTTACTGAAACACCAAACAAACGTAAGTCGTTCACTTTTAGTTGCCAAGGTAATTTTTGCAGCATTAATTGTGTGAAAACCTATATTGACACAATGGGACTCGACATGAATAGCAAAATAGATATGGAAAATAAACTCAAATTATTGTACGAGGTTGTTACGGGCGTCGCGGTTAGCATAATAATACCAGCGCCAAAAAAAACGGAAATGCTAACATACGGTGGATTTTTAACAGAAGACAACTATCGCGAAGAAATAGCAAACATCGACATTGCGATGCGCGCCACTACACATATCCTCAAAAAATCACATATCGACGCATTTTTAAACTTGTTGCGCGAAATGGTGCTCGACTAACTGCAAATATTTTTTTCTATTTGTCAATAGTACTTAATTTCTGCATCGCATCTTTAAAGAGCCCATCATCGTCCGCACGCGGTTTATTGTTCAAAGAATCAACATTTTTAATCTTCCTGTCGCGATTATGCAAAAACAAACTTGGCAACAACTCGAGAATTATACGCCAACCAGGTGAAATACTGTGATCTTTCATTACGTCGCCAACAAAACGATTTGTGTCATATCGAATGCGGCGTAATTTCGATTGAACCGTATATGAATATCCCGACATATCAATTTTTCGGCCAAAAAACTCTTTGTTGCCATCGAAAATATGTTCAATTGCGAGTGCGCCGGCAAGAATAGCCTCCTCCAGAAAATCGCAATATCGCGCACGATCATTTTTTGCACGCAACATGCTAAGTATGCGTTTTGCATCGCGCATTGGCGTTTCATAAGTTACATCTGGAATCATTGATACGTCTTCGTTGCTATCTGTCATACTTTTTTTCAACGATAGAATATTTTCAATAATACGTGACATTTCGTCTTCATTTTCGTCTATTTGTGTGGTATTTTCAGGTAAATCGTCGGCATCCTCGATATCAGTATTTTGATTTTCTGCAATAGATCGTAAGACCTCGTCGACTTTATCTTTTTGTGGTTGTTTAGAAAAATCGATTGTATTTGGCGAATCTTGCGATGTTGATGGCTGTACAAACGACGGCATGTACGCTGGTGCAGGTGGTGCTGATGGCGGTGGTGCCAATTGATCATCGTCATCATCGTCGAGCAAACCTCGGTCCATTAGCAATTTAAGCGGGGTTATTGTTTTACTTTTTGGTTTAGTCAAAGTGGATTTATCTTGAATAGACAACGACATATCATTAAATTTCTGCGTTAGATCATTGTCACGTTGAATTGTTATCGGAGTGTCGTTACTAGTTATCAAATGTTCCATTTGTTCGATCATTTGTCTGGATTTTTCATCGTAACTCCCTGTAACGAGCGAACTTACGCCGATAATATCGTTGCTGCTCGAGAACATCGTATAAAGAATGGCGTTTTATATATATAAATTCATATTCTTGAATACAATTTGCATTATGACATCCGGAATAAAACGCATTTTCAGTTTCGACTGTGCAGTTAAAAACTTCGGTTATTGTATCGCAGATTGTATGCATCCGAGCGAGGTATCAAAAATAATTCAGGCAGCCGCACGACTATTACGCGAACACGTTGGCAGCGCCAAAAAACAAACTTTGCTCAAAGATATTGCCACCATTAATTCTGCAATCGACAATGTCCTTGTGATTAAGGCCGTAAATAGAATCAACGTCGGTTTGGACTTGGAAGGCAAAACAAAACCAGATCCATATGCAATAAAATTGTTTTTGGAATCGTTACATACGTTTGGAATACCCGATCTTGTATTAATTGAGCGCCAAATGACTGTGAATTTCAACGCATTTGCTGTGCTTAATTACATCGAATATCATTTTGCAGGCTCGGCGCGTATACAAATCGTCAACCCCGCCGACAAAAACATGATAACTTTGGACAAAAATAACGGCGATTATGAAAAATTTGTCGTTGGCCATACACTTTACACGGCCAATAAAAAGCACAGCGAACATAATTTTATATATTTTCTTACAAAAATAGCGAGTGCCGAATCGAAAAAAAATATAAATGGCGAAGATATGCGACATTGCGACATCGTCGCACGGCTTAAAAACACGAAAGTCAACGACATGAGTGACGCATTTATGATGGTTTTAGTCGCGTTCTTGCGTAACTTTTACATTGCGCGACATTAACTTACGAGTATCGCAAAATTGCAGAATTGTCCTTGCAAATAAGAAGGTTTCTACATACCGCAACAACGGTAATTGTGCATGGCGTACCAGTAGTAATATAATTCACCGAACTGGAATTTACTGCACTCGTGTAATCGAGAGCAATCTCGCGTGTAGATGTCGCGTCGAAATGACCACTGGGGTCGAATTTATCCGGATATCGCGAGAAATTGAACAACAGCCACCCTTGATCTTTTGGTGTTTTATGTGCGTCGCCGTATTGATATGGCATATATTGGTTGAAAAATGGCGTTGTGGCAATTGGGAACAACGTTGTGTCTTCTGCGCGAATGGTCGCACTGGCAACAATTGGCGATTCTGTGTAATAGGCCGCTGTATTAACTTGGATAGTTGCAACACCAGTTACAACTGCTTCTTTCGGACTTACTGTTGTCAAATATGATTGTCGGTGCCATTTTCTGCTATCCGTGCTGTTATCCGATGGTTGAAATCCAACAAACAACTGTTCAACTGGCCATTGAATTCCATTCAACACAATTTTGTTAGTTGCAGAAACAACGCCAGAAAATTTCTGATACCGGTGCACACGAATAAGTTGCTCTGTGTGATGTTTGGGGAGTATTCTTTTAACGTCCGGATGCACGTAAATATTATTCACGTACAACACACAATCGCGAACTGTTGGCGCAGTATACACAGGACCAGTTGTTCCACTGTAATTTGCATATGCGATTAAATTTGTATCTGATTCAAATTCAATCTCGATTGTCACAGATCCTGATCTAAGCAGATAATTTGGAAGTGCCGTACGAATGTCACTAGTCCAGAATCGCAATGGAATGAATAACTCAAGTGTTCCTTGGTTATATTTGAATGTTTGTGGTCCAGAACCATATGTCACATATTTGCGAACTTCATCAGTGGTTGGGTCTGCAGTGATAAAGCCGACATTTGGAATTTCTTGACCAATCATACGCAGATAACCTTCTTCCTTATGTTGCGGCACGTGAAATTGATAATGAATATTGGCAATTTCTGGCGTATACGTGTCAATAATGTTGCTGGCCACTTTAAATGTGCAAGTTTTCAACAAGCGATGTCCAAGCATTTCAACGTAACGAACTTTGTCTGCTGCATTGTTTGCGATAAGCCCATTAAGTTTCAAATTTAGCACCATATCTTGAATGAATTCGCCGCTGTTGGCAATGGTAAAGATGATTTTGTTGCCAAGTGATGCTGCAGTTCCGCCATTTGGCGCAATTTTTTGATACTCCGAACCGACAGAAATCGATGGTTTAAACGTCGAATCCACGAAAACTTGATGTGACGTAATATCATGCAAAGTTGGTATCCAATCTGACGATTTATTGCTAATTTCTTGGCCAATTTTGTTACGCATGGCTTGAATTTCGTCTGGTGTTTTTTTATCTAAATTAATTCGACGCGCCACTAGTTCTTTATCTATCGCGGTGCTTACTTTCTTGCACATCCATGCTTGTATTTTGTTTTTGAACAATTCTGGTTCTAATAACAGCCCAGACGAATGGGACTGATTAGTAATAATCGTATATGTACCGCCGTTGCTCATCGTATATATCAAGAACAAAATATATTTTATATAGATAAAAGATCTTATAAAAAGTGAAAAATAATATTTTATAAGAATAAAAATGGAGAAAAAACGATATTATCCGTCTTTCGAATCAGTATTTGATTCTGTTAAAAACAGAATTTCGCCTGTTGAAAATACTGCAATTCAGCCAACAAACGCAGCGCAACTAACTCCTACTCAAAATATATCAGCACAACTAGCAAACGCAGTGCAACTAACTCCTACTCAAAATACATCAGCACAACTAACTCCTACTCAAAATACATCAGCACAACTAACAAACGCAACAGCACCATATAAATCACGCGCAAAATTCGCTCTTGCCGAATATATCAAACAAAACCCAACATATGAAGAATTTGTGAAATGTATGCCATTTATCAGCATTTATGTCAGAACATGTGACAGCGCACCAGAAATAGCCAGCTTAGTTATGTTCATACGTGACAATGTCGAAAAAGATGCGAACAATCAACTTGACGCAAAATGGAAGGAAATTCACAAAGAACTATTTGATAATACTAGATACGAAGCAAAAGACGAATTGTATGCCACAATGCCTTACTACGAGCGCAAGAAAATCATTAAACGATTCAGAGACTCGCAGCGTTATTTTGTTACGAATTTGGCAAATTCTAAAGTTCCACAACATCGCGTAGGAGATTTCGTCGGCGCTGATGACAAGTCCGGCATTAAGCGTTTAGCGAAAGTTTTATCTGTGATGCGGTACAAATCGCAAATACTCTACATGATCGAATATTTGGGCTATGGCTCCATGTATAATATCGTTAAAGCATCAGATATTGAAGTATACAACCCACGGAAACATTGCATTAACGTACCGCGTATTTCAAACAAATTAAATGCGATCGATATCGACGCCGAACTAGAAAAAATTAATCTTAATATCCCGGATGTGCTGGATGAATTTGCGAGGGTAGAAGAAATTAAAGGACACCAGCTTACTGAAGCTGAAAAAAAATCCATTGAAGATCAATTAATGTTACAAACGCGATCATCATCAAATATTAAAGATGAAACTAAACCGGCGGATGACGAAAATAAACCGGTAGATGAAACCCCGAACTATTTTTGCTAGGATTCAATATCCGAATGTACAATAAATTAATATAATTAATATTTTTTCGCATAGATATATTGAGATGGAAGGACCATTTGCACCAGAAGATAAATCAGTGGGTGGATGCCCATGTGGCGCCGAAGCATCTGGCGGTGGTGTATTCGGTAAATATGGATTTAGTCTCTTGCCAGCAAAAGATGGCGCATGGTCACAAAAGGATAAGACATCCGGTGAGGAATTAGGTTTATTCGACGCTTTCAAAGAAGATCCACTTGGCGCAATTTTGCAAAGTTGCTATAGTTTGGTATGGATCGTAACTGCAATTTTGGTATTCATTGTCATTATAATGTATATGTCCAGCGCGGTTTTCAAAACAGATCCCCCAGAAAATTTGCTCAAGCCGACAATGATCTTCGGATTTGTAACTCTGATTCTATCTGCTTTGACATATATGGCTGTCAACGTCAGACAAGGATCGAAATAAAAAAACTAATCAACTACGCTGAATTTAATATCACGATAGTTGAAAGCTTCAACAAAAATATCTTTTTTTGCATGTTTTGGGCGCACATCAGACAACAGCACAAGTTGATAAATTGCATGCGTTTTGTCACGTTTCCACCGATCTGGCACACTGACGATAACAACACTAAAATATTTTTTAATGCTGCGCAGATGGTCGACATCGTGGTTTAGCGGCAATTTAATGATAATCAGTTCGGCGCGAATATTTTTGACGAGTTTATCCACCGGTATTGTCTCGTTTTTACCATGCATGATTTCGATTATGTATGATTTTTTTGTCCTGTAGTCCAAACCACCCCACGGTGGGTCAAAAAATACTATTTCTTGCGAAAGTTCGTCGCGAATGTCAACATAATTCGCGTTGTGAACTGTGACATTATTAGCATCCATGATTTTCAGATTATGCGCCAGTATTTCCGCGTGCAATTTATTAATTTCCACGGCATTTACATGTTCAACTAATTGCGCGAATGACCATGTATTGCCTCCGATGCACGACCCAATTTCCGTCAATGTCTTCTTTTTAAGCGTTTTTACATCATAAAACTGCAACAAAAGATTGGATGTTTCAAGCGACTGGTCGATTGGCGTAACCGAAAATATGCTGACATTTGTATATCTAAATTGTTTTTTGGATTCGGCGTTTTTCTGCGCTGGAAAAACATTGTCTAAATCTGCGGCATTCAGTGGTTTTATCTCGACCACATTGTCATATTTTTGTTCAATGTCTTTAATGTTCATCTTTATATCGGGTTTGTAAATTCAAAATACAAAACCACATATATGCAAACAAAAATATTTATTGCGAAAAATAATTCCCGGTTTTCCACAGTAACGAAAACACGCAAATTTATACTATTTATACAGTTGTAGATGCAAAATACAATACTGTGGCACACGCAAATATATATTTTCTATATGCGAATCATATTATATATCTATATAAGCGTCGATCAAATTTAATAATGTCTAACGCCGGTGTTTTTACCATTCTTACTAATGACGGAAAGCAGGATCGTTTGATTACTGCAACTGCTGTGTTGTCGCAACGACTTGGTGCAATTTACCAAAATCTGCGACGAAAGTACCCTCGTGATGATCCCGAAACATCGCAAAATCTGTTGCCCTCGATTAGCGATGTCCAAAAGAGCCATTTGTTGTTTGTTGCTGCGCATTTCAAGCCCTATGCATCGTTGGGTTTCGAATACAGCAAGTTGAGCAACACGTCCGCTGCATGGGGTGGTGATGTTGTATTCAATTTGCCACAATTCGGTGATTTCTTCAACGATATTGTGTTGCATGCAGTTATTGCGCAGCCAACTTTGACTTCAACTGCATCTGGTGCTGCAACTGCAAGTGATGCTCCTGCTATGCGTTGGTGCGATTATCCTGGGGAACGTCTCATTAAAAACGCAAAAATGACCGTTGCTTCGAACGAATTGGATGCATACACGTTGAATGCAACTACGTTCCATCGATTGTATCGAGTGTCGCCAAATAAGTTGACTGGATGGCGCAAATGCGTTGGTCAAGAAATTCCAACTGAAGGATTTTTGACTCAACCTGGAGTTTTGGGTGCATCTGCATGGTCATATTCTGGCAGTGTTGATTCGAATCGATTTAGATCCGTTGTTCATAATGGAAATCAAACTCCATCTGGACAAAAATCTGGTTCGCTGGAATTGTTTGTGCCATTGCTTTTCTGGTTTTGCACTGATGTTCGATTGTCATTGCCTGCAATTGCAATTAGCCCTCATCAACGATTTATCACGTTGACACTTGCCACGCAAAACGAAATTGTTGGTATGGTACCTCGTGGTGCTGCAACTTGGGATTCGCCATCTGGAACTTTGGCATATTCTGGTAGTGTTTTTACTACGTTTGAGTTGTACATCAACAACATTTTCCTCACGCCTGAAGTCCACAAGATCTATTTGAAGCGTGTTGGATTCCATTTGGTTCGTGTGCATCGCGAACAAACTATCCCTGTATCTAACTCAAGCGGTGAATTCTTGTTGCAAGCCATGAAATGGCCCCTCGAATATATGTTTGTTGGTGGAAAGGTTACCGCAAACATTGATCCTACGACTGATGGTGATATGCGCAAAACGCTTGACACTTGGCATTTGTTCTCGCAATATACCGATACCAATTACCGAACCACTGGACAAGACGTTGAATATTTGCAACAACTCGCGTATGTCACTGCTACACCTGCAACTGTTGGTACCGTTGGTATTGCAACAACTGGTTTGTTAACCGGTGCAATGTCATTGTGCGTTGCTCTTGCGGTTGGTGATGTTGTCCGTATCAGCGGACAAAGTTATACCGTTGTAGTTGGTGATGTCGCTGGTGCCGCAGTTACAAATGCTGCTAAAGTTCAACCTTATCCAGATACCGCAGTTACAGCATCTGCTGCATACAAAGTGACTAGACAAGGTCAACAAACCAGCGCAAAGGTTTTGGCATCTAATTTGACAACTCTTGGAGTTAAGGCACAATCAGTGTCTATGTATCAAGATTTCCCTATTGGATTCTACAACGGATATACCGCTGCAAGCTATGGTGGAACCAATATCCACACACCAACTGACCCTGGAACTGCGTTTATTCCATTCTGCTTGTACCCTGGAACATATCAACCAAGTGGTCACATCAACGTTTCACGTGCGCGTGAATTCTATCTTTCATACACCAGTGCAATTTTCGCATCTGGAACACCTGGAAAGATCTATGTGCTTGGTAGCTGCATCAACTTCTTGCTAGTTGGTGATGGATCGGCTATTCTGCGATTCTCGACTTAAATGCGTCAAATTCGACATGTGGATTTGCATAATATTAAAACATAAAAATACGTAATTTTTTTGTGCGAAATATCAAAATTACAAAATGTGAAAATGCAATATTAATTAATCCCTGTATGGTTTGTAAGCGACATGCCACCGAAAAAAAATCAACAACGTGCCGAACCATCGGTGTTAGACAATCAAACAATATACACCGATGTTAAATGTTTGAGCATAGTTGTGCAACGCATGCAATATATATTCGACGTATTATCGAAAAACCCGCAAAATAACCCGACTAAAGTGCAAATTGGAGACTTCAAGCATGCTGATATTGATCTTATTGCAGTGGAAATTGGACTTCCCGATTGTTTAACTGAGCGAGTGGAAGAAATCCGAAAACAAATTCACGGATCAAGTTCCGTTAAAGAACAAATCGACCTGACAAAAAAGCTAAACGCCATTGAATTGTATAATAAGAAATCAATCTCATATGGGTTTACACCAAAGCATTCGTTTATAAACACGTTGCGTTTGTTTGCGCCATTGTACGTTGCGAGTAATACTATGTATATAAAAGCAATGGAGATGTTTGGCAAATTCTCAGGTTCATTCTCGCGCGATTATGGCAAGGTTGCAAATGAAATTAACATCACACAATGCGAAACTCTGACTGACTATGGCAACATGATTATTTCAAATATTAAGCAACAAACATTTGATACATACATGGATATTATCAATGCCGCATGCAGCAGAAAGTATAGATCCGCCGAAGAACATCAAATCAACGAAATTATCGCAGCATATTTAAATCTTGTAAGATACGTCAGCATTTATTTACGCAACACATACAAAATCGAAACAATGCTCGTATTAGGTAATACAAAGAAAAAAAGTATGTTGATCGATATGTTAAATGTCAAAATCGACCAAGCGAACGTCGTTACATGGATCGAAGAATTGCTGCCAGCTAAGCAAAAAAAATTAAACATTGTACATGATGTTGAAAATATCATCAGTATGGCACTTATTTACATCGCAACGGGTGTATTAATTCCGGTTGATTTTGAAGTTGGTAAAACGTCGTTTATGTCGCATGGCGATAACAATTTGCATTACATAATCTCGGAATATAACAAAATGCAAATTAACTTTTCGGAATATTTGGCAACAAAAATTGAATATTGAATATAGCAAAATGGGTGCAGAATTGAGCAACCAATGCGCCAAGAAAATCATCGATGTTCGCGTAGTTCGAAATTCGTTAGTCAAACGATCAAATTATCGTAATTTGATTCATGTACAATATATGAAAGGGACAACAATCGTTGTGCCATCAGAATGCCATATTAATGATCACAGCGATGCAAAAGCAATTGAAGCATTTTTGAAAAACGTATGTTTCCGCTGCGGAAGTACGACAAACTGTATGGAATGCTAAATGTCACCTTCGGGCAAATCCATTACAAATTGCAGCAGATCATCTTCATCTTTTTTTCCATCCGCTGGTTGTGCATCTTTTTTGTTCAGTTGTGCATCTTTCTTATTTAGCTGTGCATCTTTTTTGTTTGGTTGGTCTGACTTTGAAATGTCCATCAAACCAACCTTTGCGGCTATATTTCCGATCAGTTTATATGTAGATTGCAACCATCCAATTTTCTGCTCGGGATGCACTTCGCCATTGGCGTTTATGATTTTAACACGCCGTTTTGTCGACAATAGCCATCCGTAATCAATGGTACTTTCTATTTTTAAGTCTTCTTCTGGACGATTTGCAATAAATTTTGTAAAAATGGTAAACGCGCGACTAGGATTCGCCAAAAAATATTCCGCACCATACACTGGCTCACCATACTCACGTTTAAAGTTTTCGATTAGCCATGTTTCCATTGAATCAAACATCGGCGAAAAATGTATCCCCAGTACAATGTGATTGTTTCCGTAAGAACGCATCCTATAATGAAAATTCGACATCTTTGATTTCCCGACTTTTACTATGCATTTGCCATCTTTGTATTCGTTGTTAATATTTTTTTTGCCAACTTTAATCAGGCTCGGAACAACACAGTATATGTAGCCACATGGCAATTGCCTATCCATTTTGGGAATTAAAATATATATAACAATAGACAAACATTAAATTGAAACACCTAAAACGCACTTAAGAAGTTGTACGTGAGCCACATTTGTCACATATCGAGATCCATGTCATATCCATCCTAATACTTGTCATAACATTATGTTTGCACTTTTGGCACTCTTTTAGTTTTTTCTGATTTAAATTATCTCGTGTAACGTTGTAATAATTGCTCCCACTAAGAGTTTTGTCCTTAGATTCCGCCACGACAATATTGTTTTCTTTGCTTGGAGCTTGTGCGCCGCCGCAATTTCTACATGTGTATTGGCATGAATACGCTGTCGTTTCTAGAAACAACACGCGTGAACATTTCGGACAAAAATTGCTGGACATTTATATATACAAAAATATATTCATATTTTGACCAAATGCCTATACACAAAAAATATATTCATATTTTGACCAAATGCTTATATACAAAAAATATATTCATATTTTGACCAAAATTAATCACGACCCAGCGATTGAATCAAACAGTGTTAACTCGTTGACATGCCATTTTTCGTAAATACCATTTCCATTTTCATCTGTACAAATAAGTCGCAAAATCGACAACGGACACTTTTTCTCAATAATTTCCTTCCGCGCAATGTCTATCGACGTTGTCAAACCAGTTGTGTCGACAAAAACTTTGGCCGAATTTTCGATATGCGTACTTCTGACGGACAAAACACGCGTGAACTCAGCCCTTGTTAGAATATTCCGCATTGTTCGTTGTTCGCTCGGGATTATTGTGTTTGTGACTTTTACTGGAACAGAACGATTATCTTGTTGATTTTTGTGGTTAATAATATTACCAATCGTATCGCTGTACTTTTTTTTCGTGCTGACAAGCTTTAGTTTTTTAGTTTTTTCTTCAATTTCTTCATCTGTCGCCACATGTACCGGCGCTGCAGAGTCTTTATTGGGTTCGTCTATCACAACTTTTTCATGTTTTTTCGGCATCGGAAACGCACACTGATATATTTATAATATTAAAAAAATCACTTTTTATACCAATTTTACTTTAAACTTTCACGTCCAAAACTAGTATTGTTCATCACCGATACCGTGGTAGAAATAGGTATATTTTCACATGGTGTTCCCCACATGGGATCTTCGATATCTCCACCGAATTTTTCGTCATATTTGTCATCTTCAACCAGTTCATTATGATCAACTTGCACTTGTGGAATGCTTAACCATCGTGCGTCTGGTGCACCGAGTCGTTGCGCTGTGCTATTAGCTTGTTCATATGATTTTTTATTAACTTCGTCGCGCTGCATAGGCGTCTCAACTTCGGTCATATTACTCATAATATCAGCGCAACTCGGCACCGCATTAAGTTTTTCAACAACATCCGCAGGAACATGTACGGAATTTTTACATTCAGATGCGTTGCGTCTACGCGTAAGGTACCTGTAAATAATTACAAGTACCAACACAACAATAACGAAACCAATCCAATCTTCCATCGTATAGAATTGCAAAAATAATTTAAAATGTCTATATAAATATAGTATGCACTAACGGATCCGCCCATTTAACGTGCTTTCCACTCATAGTTTTGTGCTGGCAATTTTTATAAATGCCAAAAACCAACACAATAAGCGCCAATACTATTATAAACAATAACACAGAATCGTCAATTGCCATTCTCAACAAATACGCGACCCTCAATAAAATCGCCGTCGACACACGCCACACAGTTACAAAAACTGAAAACGTTTCTCTATATAACTCATACAAAAACGCGACTGTGAAAAATATTCAGCCACCAAGCAAGAAAGGCGGCGCAATTGCCACTTTCGTCGACATTACGGTGATTTCGTAATTGTTCGGAATTTCGTATAAAGCTTTGAACGATCGTAGTATCACCCTAATGCAACATGATCTCATCTCCTCTTATTTAGGTGATTCGTTGTATTTTGGACAATATTCGAAAACGAACAAAGCAGATACTGTATGCAACACTAAACAGAAGAGGCCATCAAATATCGATACACACGAATTTGACCAACCGAGTGACTCAGACAGTACAGCAAACACAGTCGACACATGGGAGTCAATACTAAGCCAAGTAACGCGACCGATCAAAACATGTACTCCAACAAACATAATTGTCATGCCAGTTGTACGTGCAAAAATCTACGAAAATGCAAAAAACTTATGCGACGAATGCAAAATAGAACTCACGCTTGATTGTGATGACAAATTTTATTGTGCGCAATGCGGACTTGAAAAAAATCACATATCGCAATTCACAGAGGAAAAAATCAACTCAAATGGCAGCGGATTGCAATTAACAATCAAAAACGGCTCATCGCAATCTAGCAAAGTCCTATTCCGAGTTAATGTGGACTATTCACGATACCAACGAACCACAAATTACAATGCGTTCATCAAATATTCAGATAAAATCCCTGGCTATATTTTGACTGCGGCGCATGAAATATATGAACGCGTAAAAGTTATACATCGTGTGATTTATCGTAAAAGTTCACGCCTTGGTCTTATTAGTGCATGCACATGGCGCGCGCTTATTAACATGGGTTGTACACAAATGCTGACAGAATCTGAAATCGCAGCACATTTTGGCGTTGCAGAACGTTACCACAATAGAGCCGATGAGATGATTCGTTCACTTATTGATCAAGGATTTCTTGACATACAAAGCAACATCGACCAAATTCGCAACTTTATCAGCCGTTACATTGCACTGTTCAAAATCGACAAAAAATATGAAGATTTCATTTGCGATCTCATCAAAAAGGCCGATGACGAAAAATTGCACATTATGTCAGATTCAAAAAATAATACTAAATGCATCGGCAGCCTCTATATGTTGATCGAGCGGCTCAACATGCCAATTACCAAGGAGATGTTGGCAAAAACATGCGGTATTTCGAAGACCACATTCATTAAGTATTACAACATGATTTGTTCGTATTTCAAACTATTCATTCCAGTTTTCGTCAAACACGGTATCCCGCTTAAAGCGAGCTGGCGATCTGCAATTTGCGAATATTTTAATAAAGTAAATGATGTGCCTGTCGCACAACGGCGATCGCGCAAAATAGTGACACCGCAAACGTTGAACGATATCGTACTTTCGCAAAAAAAATAATTAGAAGGACTTGTCCCACGGATTTTTTTTTGGCTTTGCAACGTCGCCACTGATCGCCACATTGGTACGCTTTTCAAATGTCGCACTTTCAATCATATTAATCAAGTGGTCGTCTTCGCTAATTTCTGACTTTGTTGTGGTGTCTTTTTTGTTTTCAACATCAGGTATTTTTGCTATCCGTTTTCGGATATCGATTAGTTGTCGGTTAAACTCTAAATCAGCAGCAGATAGGCGCTTGTTCGACAATTCCGGGAAATATTTCGCGTATTGCTTCAATAGGCCGTAATGCGTCTTATACAAATCATCGTTGCGCTTTATGTATGGTGCGAATGCTTGTCGTTTAAGCACGTTATTTACATCTATGTAATCGTTATTTGATTTTTTTAATTCACCGTATTCTTTTTCGCACGAATTCCAAAGATTTGACGCTTCTGAGTTCATATGGCCGCCATCTGTATTCGGTGTTAAAAATAGTGTTTCTATCGCTCTAAATACACCTTCTATTCCAATCAAAACAGACCAATTGTAACTCAAAGTATCCAAACATACAGTTCCGGCGTGACCAATATTTGATAGGAAACATGGGTTTATCATTTTAACGAAAGGCGCTACTTCCGGATAGTATTTGTCATTATTTTTTGTGCGGAAGTCAAACAGGTAGTATTTGTCGCCAAAAATTGGGTGTTCTTTATCGAAAACGATTAAAACGTAGAATTGCGTGTAGTCTATTACCTCGCCATTTGCTATGTTAGCAAAATGAATATTAACGCCGTTTTTTACGGCGATTTCAAATTTGCGACAGATTGTTCTGATGTTCGGACCAGCTATACTTGCCATTTTAATCATATTAAATTCATTTTTTAACTTAATTTCCGTGGTTCTGTAATTTGCAAAAAAATCGACGCATTTGCAAAAAAATCAATAAATCTGTGATTTGTAAAAAACAGATGATTAGTCCTCCGCAACGGAATTAGTCTTTCTAATATTAACATATGCAACCCATCGGATTGTTGTTGCCGCAATACCTGTAACTTGCACACGCACAGTATTTGCCGAAAGTGCCAATGTCGCATCTAAACCAGCATCTGTTTCAATCGCCGTTTTACCAACAGCGCCAATAAGTGACACGGTACCAGCATTGTTCATATAATACGCCGATAGAGTGTATTTTCCACCGATTAAATTGCTTGACGAAATGCAGAATACAACTACATCAACTGACATTCCTTCACTTGCATTTGGAGTCCATTCTGTGCCAAATGACACTGGTGTCGCATTTGCAGTTTGTGTATCATAACGAAATTCACCAACCAATTCTTTGGATTCATCAGCAAATGGAGATCGCAATTTTAATGCTGGGTTGCTAGATGTTTTATGCAAATAACATGCATTCCCCGCAAATCCACTTGCTGGCTCTGCGATTTCATTTAGCAAAATACGTCCAGTTGTTTCTGAACCACTCGAATTGAATTTATGCACCGATGTGCCATCACACACGGTAATTATTTGTTTTCCAGATGGTTCGTAGTACGTTCCCGTTTTACTATCATTAGTAAATTTTAGTGATAACGTACTTGAATCACCATCTGGCAACGCAACCGACGTACTTGCGACGATATTGGTTGCAGTAACAGCGGCTATATTTGTTGCGGCTGACTGCGTTTCGTTCGACATTATGGTTACTATATTAAAAAAAATAATGAATGTTGAAGAATAATTAATCGTCGCATTTATCATAATCGTCGATTGACTGGTTCGTATCTTCCGGTGGTTTCTGATTATTATGTTGGTTACGTTTTATCGCGCTGTTAATTTTAACTATTTTTGATACAATACTCGGATTCACCTCAATTGGAACTTCGAATTTACTGTCGTCAATGATTGACATCACAAATAGGTAATCATCAATGCTGTTCGCATTTTTATAATCAATTAGTGGATCATCCAATTTCTTGATTTCTGCGCCATCGGGGACACGCTGACCGTTAACAAACATGGGTTGTTTTGCCTTATTCTCGAATCTGGGTTTGGTATCCAAATCGTACTTATTATCATCTATGTCAAACGTAGCGCAATTTTTGAACAAATGTTCAAACTCTTTGAATTCCGAGCAAACGCGTCTGTAATACTCTTCTGGCGATTCTGGTTTAATGCCGAGATTATCTTCTCCGATTACTGCGACCATTATGTCTTTTTTGAAGTACGTTTCGTCCTCGCGTTTAATTTCGCCCTTCTTCAAAAATCTAATTCCCTTCAAAAATTGCATTCGCGAATTTACTTCTATGCGTTTGACCAATTCCGAATTATGAAATACATTGCCCAAACTTCGCGTTGAAAAATTCGCACCAAGTGATTTTAGATAATCTGCATAAAATGCAACAGCATCGTCAATAGACATAATTGTATTTTGGTCGGCTGTCAACACGGCATATTTTGTGATAAACTCATTTAGCGTGTCTTGGCTATTTCTGTATGCCAATGTTTCGACCTCGATATGCTTATGTGGCACACGTTTCAATTTGCCACCATATTTTCTCAGTAAGCAAAAGTACAACCATACTAGATATCCAGCATAAATTCCGAGAATTTCTTTATCGTTCGGCCATTCATCCAAATATTTGCGGTCTGCCAAACGATGTCGCGGATTTTTTTCATCGAAAAATTCATCGTCGGTGTTGATGAACTTATGTTTGAACTTGTAAAATTTCAGTCGTCGCCATGTTCCATGGTCGTTGCTGACAATTGTTGGCTCATTATTCGTTGTGATGCAAAAGTTGCAAGTCGGTCTGAATGTCTCAACATCCTGATATAAACGTCGTGTTGTAATATTTTCGCTGCCTGTAAGTTCTTTCATCTTTGACAAACTAAGTGACACACCATTATCTGTCTCTGATGAAACAACTAGCGATTTTCCTGCGATACTTGCAAGCGCCGGCGAAGCGGATTCTGCGTTTCCACGACCAGTTGTCCACACTGATGCATCTAACTTGCCAATTAATTTTTCGCCCAAACAGTTTCTGGTAAGTTCCATAATTGTTGTTTTCGCATTAGAACCACCACCTGCCAATATCAAAAATATCACATCTTTGAATTTTCTGTCAAGCGCAAGTGCCATCATGGTCATAATAAATTCGTGGGAGTCTGGTTCGTCATCTGGGAAAATAGTACGAAGCATAATTATCAGTTCTTTTGTTCGCGGATTGAATGGATTAAATTGAATAAATGGTGTTTCTGTAAAGTTTGACACCGCGTAAGTGTGATAACCTTTAATGAGACGTGGTTGCATGTCATTTTCTGTTGGCAAAACTAGAATTCCGTTGCTAAATCCGATCACATTCGGCAGTTTGTCCATGCGCCGCATAAACCCTTCCACGTGGAAAAGTGATGCCAACTCTGTAACAATACGTGTTTTGTTCATCGTATTACCCAAACAACGCACGATATCACAGAAATTAACCCTGATTTTCTCATAGTATTTTGCATATTCGCCAGCGCAATTTTTGACAAGACGCGACAAACTATCCAATACTTTACTGAAAAGTGCCGGCAATACGTCTGAAATATAACGATACAATGTATTTGGCGCTATATGACCGTTACAGCGCCATTTGTAAAGTTCACCGTCGATGTGAGAATCTTCGGTAACCACAAACTCATACCACGTGCATTTCGCATCGTTCCGTTGTCGATCAGTTGCGTATTTGTATCTGCACAACGAGAAAATAACATTCGCAATATCGGAATCTGAAAGTTTTCCATTATTTTGTGGTAGGAAAATGCTATTCCATATTTTTCCGTATACACTTTCCTGTTGCACAGTGCGATATTTTTCCGGGTCCGATTGTTTTGCGAATTCAACCAAAACGTAATATCCAGTCGTATTTTTGCCATCTTCCGTTAATTTGACAATGCCATTCCATGCTTTTTCAAATCCTGGCTCGTCGTACTTTTTTGACCTTTGACTATGTGTAATTGCTAACATTTTGTAGGTAACTGATGCATTCGCAATAGCACGCAAGATTTGCATCCAACTATTGTAATTGTCAAGATATTTAACATCGATACATGATAACAACTTATCTAAATCATTGAAAAGGCCGTCAGACAATCGCTGGATGTTCATCAAGCCATATCGCGAAATGTGTTCCACTTGTGATTTATTGGCACTTTCCGCGAATTTGAGCAAAGCTTCAGAATACATGTCGAATATCTTATATGTGCGTTTCTGAATTTTGCCGCGCGAACTTTGAAAATTCAGAGATAATTCGTAGCAAATATTCGCATCAGCGTCAAATTTCTCTTCTCTGATTGTAATCAACGAATTTACGCCGCCTTTAACCTCGATTTTGTAAAATTCTTCAAGGCGATAGGCAGAAGACTCCGGCTTCGAGATATTGCCATAGAAGAATACAGGAACGTGTGCTGAGTTTTTGTCGAGAAAATCGCTACGTGTATATGGTTTTCCATTTATTGTTATGTCCGCGGGAATTATAGTATCTAGCGCAGAGTCGAGCGTACCACTTGTGATAATTTCGTGAATTAAAAATCGTTTCGCAGAACGGCTAATTTTAACTCCAGGAAACAAGACATGTAAGCCATCTTTGAAACAACCCTTTTCCTTATCCACACTAATAGACGAACGTTTTGTTATTGCTGCATGAATGATCTCCGTACTATTTGATGTAATATTGAATAACTTGCAAATGACAGTTGTCAATGCGTTCACTAGACGGTTATAAACTGAATTGTCCGTAAATTGGGACGTGTCGATCTTTTGATATATGTCAAAATCTAACATAATTCCACTTGATTCTTTATCCTGTTTTTCATTGAAGTACAAATTGCATTTATCATCGATACTCTTTTGCAAAATATTAAAAAACCCCGGAATATATACATCTGGTATGTTATACGGTATACCTTCAATTCTATTTATAATATTAGATCTAGCATCGCCGCGTGGGACAATCCAATCACTTTTGAGAAAGGCCTTTAGTGCGTTAGCAGATTTGTTAAGTTGCGATTGCAAATGATAATGTGTGCTGTGTTCATTTGGATTTTCCAGATACGTCGATACGCTTGATCCAGATTCGCTCGAAGCATCAATATGCTCCTGTTTTGGTATACGTTTGGGTGGCATTATTGACATATTAAGTTTTCAAAATTAGGTTTAATAAATTTTTTATATAGATGAAAAAAAAGACGAAACACAAAAAAACATGTATCTGGTTGCTTTAACAGCATATCGTGGTGGCATCGTATAATCGTTGATTTTACATCCTGTCGAAGATACTGTCACTTGTTCCCATTATTGTCGCAATGTCATTTTCATCGACAATTTCGACACGTTGTGGTTGTTCGACAACTGGTTCTGGTGTTGATTTTTTTGATGGTTTACGTGATTTTTTTGTCTCTTTTTGCGTTGCGATTACTTGCGGTATCTGAATAGGCGAAATTTGATGCGCTGACGCTTGGACTGATTGCTGTGTTGGCATTTGCTGTGTTGGCATTTGCTGTGTTGGCATTTGCTGTGGTTGAATTTGCTGTGTTGGCATTTGCTGTGTTGGCATTTGCTGTGTTGGCATTTGCTGTGTTGGCGCTTGAACTGGTTTAATTGATTGGATTGTTAACGGCTGGAAGTAAGCGTCATCGTCACCAGACTGCATTTTCAACTGTTCGTTTTCAGCCATAACCTCTTTTAAGTGATTTACAAGTTCGGTTGATGTTTTTTTGAAAACCGCGATCTTTTGACTCAACACTTTAATTTCCTCACGCAGATTTTTATTTTCCTCTTGCAGTTGCATATTTTGCGCCTTTACGGAAGCCTTTTCCTCGCATTCATTTTTGTAAGCATTATACACAGCAAGATGTCGCGCCGAATCAACAGTACCAGTTGACGCTGGTGCTGCGAATTTCAAGATAAATGATTCGCGTACTTTTCTAATTTCTTCAAAAAATGATTTTGTCAATGCCATTTTTGTCTTTTCATCTGGTCGATTTTCTAGAATTTTGTCCAAACTACTCAGTGTGCCAAGTATACACTTTTGTGAAATCTCTATCATAAGTTGCCGCATATAAGTTTCGCCCTGCGTTGAAACAAACGCAACTGAATTTGGCTTGAATTCGGCCAATATTTTACTTTTTGTTTTTTCGACACTTGTTTTGAACTGTTCTGCGATCGAATTAACCATCTTGTCATAAGCGGTTTGGTTACGATTGTCGATCGCCTTTCTAAAAATTAAAATCCAATTTTTGTAGCCATCTTCGATGGAAGAGCATTTTTTGTTTAAATACATGTCTTTTGCCTGTTCGTACACGGCGTTGTAAAACATGTCAGAAAAGTACGTTGCCAGGTTCGCGATAATCTTTACCGTCACATCCGGTAAATTACCGCTATCAAACACAATATTTGAGTTATTCATTATATTAAACTCACACAAATGCTTATAAAAAATACATCGGCGGTTTTTATCTAATTCTAACTTTTTTAAACATTCCTATATATAACGATGGACGAAATCGAAGTATTTAGCTCGGAAGATTCTGATGTGCCACCAGATAAATCGCAAAAAGAATTATTTTACGAAAATCTTAGAACTTCGGGGAAATTCCCAGCCTACTGCTACGACGATTTTCTACGGTTAGACAATGAAAGTGCCAATGAAATCCCATCTGATACAAATATTCCAGAAATTTTACTTGGATGGGCCGTGGAATACTGTTTGCCAATTATCGGTAACCCGAAGAATTTCAATATTGCGCTGCAATGTCCGCACCCTATCTCTGCGTTTAACGGAAAGATTGTAACTATTGCGTCAAATACTACGATTAATATTGTTGGACTTGTCATCCCACCTATACGATTTTACAAACCATTGAACATGCGGACCGATAACTATCGCGATTTAATGAGCTATTGCCACTTGTTGCAAATTGGCAACCCCGTGCATTTATTACCATTGCTCAAATTAGTTGGAAAATTGAAAAACAATAGAATTTTGTTCACTTCAAAAGAACAAACCATAGTAGTGCTAAAGTTCATCATTAAATACATACAACTCGCACGCCGCATTAACGACATATATGTTTATTATCGGTTCGACGATGCAAAAAAATGCAAACAGACGCTTGTGCCATTCGATGCATTGCCACTGGTCAAACCAATTAAAAGTCTTATTTTTAACGATTTCGACAAACAAAAGCTCAAGGCATTGGAAGACATACAAAAATATGCAAATAATGGGCTCTTTATGGATGTCTTAATCAACATGTACAACAACAGCACAATCCAATTATACAATCTAATGCTAATCAAAGGCACGCAAGATAAACAAACGCGTGGTTTAATTGAACAAAGAAAATTATCGATGGAACAACAGAAATCGATCAGGAACAACGTTGTAGACATGCAAAAATATATAAACGAAATCGCATCAAAACGTGCGATTGCAATGAAAAAATTTAAAATCGAGGACTTGACCGATTTAACGGAAAAGCAAGCCAAAGTTGTCGATATTGAATATAAACGGCAAACGGCGAGTGATTCATTTAGCGGAAAATTGTTACAATTATTCGACAGATTGGAATTTGCGAACAAATACGAACTTAAACCGTTATTACGTAGTATAATTGATTTTTCAACGAAAACGCGCGCTAATATCGATGCCAAACAGATAATTGAAGAATGTGGCATATGTTCGCATCGGTATTACAAGAAATTGTATATGCTAAATTATGGCTACGAGCCGAATTCTGTTGATAAGTTTTTGACAGATTTTGGCATCGAAATCGACGAAATTTGCTTTTGTAGTATTTGCGGCGAAGATTTAGGCGAAAAAAATGCCACACAGCAATTAACATTTCAGGGCGAAGTACAAAATATTAACTTTGAAGATATCGACCCAGTGCAGAAAATGATTTGGCAAGAAACGATGAATATTATTAGCACTGCTGTGAAATTTAGTGAACCGGTATTAATCAAACCATTAGTAAAGGCATTGAGTAATGGTTTACGTAGTGTTGTTTACGCTGAGCAATCGCGATTGTTCAAGAACAAAACGGCAACTGATTCGGTTGTTAATGATTCGTTAAACGTATTCTGCGCAACATACATTTACGCGGCATTGGCCGCAATTATGATACATAACCCGGGGAAATTGATATTTGCCCGGGATAAAGTGCACGTAGATGGATCACCAGCTACCAACGCAGACAAACCACAACAAGAAAACGCAAAACAAGAAAACGCAAAACAAGAAATCGCAAAACAAGAAAACGCAAAACAAGAAAACGCAAAACAAGAAAACGCAAAACAAGAAATCGCAAAACAAGAAAACGCAAAACAAGAAAACGCAAAACAAGAAAACGCAAAACAA
>ERZ1292625.1048-Hain-H41-01um-R1-1048-length-36319-cov-120_pt1 | contig 36319 bp, 54 predicted proteins | sample MGYA00564400_ERZ1292625 | MGnify/ENA primary metagenome ERZ1292625 (study PRJEB36523, sample SAMEA6512639) | groundwater metagenome | collected 2019-01-08 | study: AquaDiva: Metagenomics assemblies of 32 groundwater samples
GTCAGTCTCAGGCTTTGGGTACAGGTGGGCCAAGCAAGGCTATTTCGGCGACGATCTAGGAGAAATAAAGGTGCTGTTTTCTATCTCTATTGATTTGTTAAAATTTATTGGTGCCTTACTTGGTTTTTCCCTAATTTTTGTAATTGGTTCATTCATTGGTTGTTTGGTAATAGCTCTTACCGAAAGACGAAATGAAATTTCGGAGTTGGAATGAATGCAGTTGAAGCATTGAAAGTGGCCAAAGACAATCCGGGCACCAATCTTGCCCGGATTGTCGGATTAATGAATTATGATTAAGGATAAACTGCTAGAAAATTCCCACGAGCCTTTCATAGATGTGATAGGATTTGATCGCCCGCGACCTAAATGGTGGGTCAGACTATGTATTGGTTCGATGCGTTTAACTGGCCCTGAATGCAATGATTATTTCAAAGCTGTTAGTGGGGCCAAGAAACTTGCAGCAATGATAAAAGTAGAAGTAAAAATATCGGGCTATAAGAAATGAAATTTTTCACTGACAACTATTTTCATATAGGCTATTATCTCAATGGGTCAGTGTCCAAAACAAATTCGTGGTAAAGATTTTGTGGAGAACCAACTGTGAAGATTGACATCCCATTTTCTGAAATCGCAATCGTTTTAGCCTTAGGTGGGTTTTTAGTTGTTATACTCCATTTGGTTGCTAAGTCGAAGCTCAAGGCCAAAGCGGAAGTCGATCAACAAGTAAAATTTGAGACTCTTAAGACCCAAGTAGAACATTTGATTAAATCAGTTTTTATTCTTCAAGATGTTTGTAAGGTAGTTCCTAATGCTAACAATTTAGAGGTTCATTTGCAAGGCTTGCCTGTTAATTGGCAAAGATTATGTAGGTGCATTTCTTCCATCACAGATCAAGACATGGCATATACTATGCTTAAGGCATGGTGCAAGGAAACTAAAAGATGGCGTTTGCCTCAGATGGAGAGATTAACTCATGAACAAAGATGTCAGATTTATGAGTTTATTAAACCATATATGCCGAAAGGCCGTGATCCAGATTTACTTGTCCATCGCTATGTAGATTTTGGGGGAAAAGACGAGAAGAGAGAGAAGTATGGCATAAGCTCGAACTTAATGACCAAGAAAAAAAGTTAATGAAGAACTCATGGGCTGGAATGTATCCTCCTGAGTATGTTAACGAAATGGAAAAAGAAGTATGCCAACATACCTACATGGGAAAGCCACGCATATGCTCTAAATGTGGGTATCATCAAATGGAAGAATACAAGCAAAAACGTCTAGAACTTATTGATAGATGTAAAGTAGTTTGCGATTTTTGCAGTAAGAGAGACGCACCGTGGCACTCCGACCGTTGGAGTGGCTCTCATGTGGGAACGAATGCTGCGTTACAAATATGTAATAGTATCGCACTTCAGATTCGAGATCTTGATGCTATCTATAGAGATAAAGTATGAAATTTTTCACTGACAACTATTTTCACATAGGCTCTACGCACCTTACCAGTGGTAAGCCGTGTCAAGATTATTCTATTTCCCGAAAAATTTTAGAAAGTGTTCATGCAGTAGTATCTGACGGATGTTCTTCTGGAGGCCATACAGATGTAGGTTCTCGCGTAGTTGCTCATTCTGTTCTTAAAAGAGCAATATTTGAAGCGGCTCGATCAGCAGAAGATGGAGATTTTCTTGATTACCCACTGCATATGGGAGATCACGAATATACTCAATCTATTCGAGATATTGGAATGAATAAATTATCTCTTGAACCCAATGATCTTAGTGCCACAGGAGTTTATGCTTGTATCACTTCTAAATATGCCTTCATCCATGTTATGGGAGATGGAGTTATTGCCTTAAAGAATCGTAATGGAATGATTCGATTGATTCGGCATGATTGGGCAAAAAATGCACCACTCTATCCCTCTTATACCGATGATGATATTCAACGTTGGATAGAAGAATTTCATGATGGTAAAGAAGAAAATGCCACAATGACTCGCTTAACTAAGTGGCTGAATCAACCTTTTCCTTGGCATCCTGATACATCTTCAATTCTGCCACTTTCTACAGTGAGATATGGTTTTAAAATGATCTTCAACGCAGTAGCAATGGAAGAAATTGAATTCATAGCCCTCTTCTCTGATGGCGTAACTCAAGTTGATGGGGTTGATTGGGAACAAGCAGTTGTTGAATTACTATCTTACAAATGCACCGCTGGTGAATTTGTAAAGCGTCGAATGATTAGAGCGATTAAAGATTGGCAAAAAATTGGACGAGGCCCAACAGATGATATAGCTTGTGCTGTTATTAGGATCGAACATGAATAAAGTAACTGAATCATTTTCTGCTCATAATGACCAAGTACATTATTCAGGATCAACCAATTATCCATTGACCAGATTTTATGTTGAAAAATTCATCCATTATGGACACGACGATCCGTCTGGTCTTTGTGATGGAGGAGATTATGTCCAATCAGTTCAGGTTAGATTGGAAGAAGATGGAACCATTTTTGTTTCATTGACGGATAGAGAAAGATCCGACACCGATTCTCAACACTCTATGTCTTATGATGAATTTTACCGAAGGATGACCAACGCATTTCGCAGACCTGCACCAAAACAAATTACTGAGGTGCAGAACGATGGCAAATAGTAGCAATATCGAAGTTGAATTACAAGGTAAAGGGCTTGCAGTTCTCCGTCCAAGCGATCACGTTGCTACAGGTGGTGAAGGTTCCATTTACAAAATTGGAAATTCAGTTGTCAAGATTTATCTTGATCCCGTCAGAATGAGGCAACGTGGAACTCCAGATAAAATTACTCAACTTACTCAATTCAAACATCCTTATATCGTGGCTCCCACTGGTTTAGCCACAGCCAAAAAAGAAGTTGTTGGATTCTATATGCCTTTCGTTGACAATGGACATCCAATGGCTCGCGTTTTTACAAATGAATTTTGGCAAAAAGAAGGATTTGACTCGAAAGACGCTACATCTCTAATCTCTAAAATGAGAGATGTTTTTATTTATACTCATGATCACAAGGCTCTTTTGGTAGACCCTAATGAATTAAACTGGTTTGTACTTAAAAATGGTGGAGTTGAGCCAAGAGTAGTCGATGTTGATTCATGGGCTCTTGGACGATGGTCTCCTACTGTTATTATGCCTTCTATTCGAGATCATCATACAAAGCAATTTAGTGAACTTACTGATTGGTTTTCCTGGGGAATTGTTACATTTCAGATTTATACTGGGATTCATCCATACAAAGGTACATTGGATGGATTCAATAAGTTTGATTTTGAAGCTCGTATGAAAGCAAATGCTTCTGTATTTAGCCATGGGATACGACTAAACGCGGCTGTACGGAATTTCTCTTCTATCCCCAAAAATTTATTAGATTGGTATGAAGCTACCTTTCAGAAACAAGAAAGAACTAAGCCTCCTTCTCCATTGGAGGGAGTAGCAACGCCAAAGGCAGCATTAAAACAAAGAACTATTTTAACTGGTACTGGGAAATTAGTTTTTGAGAAATTGTTGAATATTTCAGAATCAGTGATTCGGACGTTTCCTTGTGGAGTGGTATTAACTCAATCGAAGAATATTTACGATTTGCAATTGAAGAAAAAAATTGGAGAATGTAAATCTAAAGATTGTGAAATTGTTCAGGTTCAAGATGGATGGTTGCTGGCGGATTGGGATAATAGAGTTCCGGAGTTTAAGTATATTAATGATAGACAATTTAAGGCAGAACTATTAACCCTTAATATCAAAACATCTCGATATTTTCGTGCTCAAAACAGATTGTTTGCTATTATGGAGCAGGGGGTATCAGAGCTGCAGGTTCAGATGTTTGGCAAGCCAATATTGGCTTCTGGTAAATTTTGGAACTTAATGGTCAACTCTTCTAAATGGTTTGATGGGGTTGTGATCCAAGATATAATGGGAGCAAAATTTATTACTCTTCCATTTGGCACTGATGCCGTTATTTCTGAGAGGGTTAAAGAAATAGATCATGTACAAATAGTCAATGCTAAAGCTTGTGGAAGATTTGTTGCTCTTATTGGATTGGACAAAAAGGGAAATTATCGTAAAATTGAATTGACTTTTTCTTCTGATTTTAGTAAATATACGGCATGGGAAGGTCAAGCGGATAACTCAGAATTGAATGTTTGTATTCTGCCGAAAGGGGTTGCATGTTCTATAACTCAAGACGGAGAGTTGAATATTTTTGTTCCAACATCTGGAGTTTTGAATAAAATTTCGGATAAATATATTGGAACAGACTTCATATTATCACATTGGGGAGATGTTGTGATTTTTATTGATAATGATTCTATCTGGTCTGTTAAAATGAATTGAAATTCGGGAATTTGTTTGTTATATAATAATCTAATTACGGTTGGGTTCGGCATGTTTGGGTCATTTTTATGAAACATATTTCAATACATGATATTGAACATAAAGTCAAGTATGTTCCGATTGCTCTCCCAAAGCGAGGAGCGTCGGCAGCAGAACTACTTTCTTCTTTCCCTAATTTTTTAGGAGCAAAAGATTTTAAGGGAGTTGTCGATTCGATAGCCAAATCACATGAAAATGATAAAGAAGTTATTTTTGCTATGGGAGCGCACGTTGTTAAAGTTGGATGTTCTCCAATTATTTGCGATTTAATTGAAAGAGGAATTATAAGTGCAATTTCTGTAAACGGAGCCTTTAGTATCCACGATGTCGAATTAAGTCTGTTTGGGCATACTTCCGAGCATGTCGAGAATGGAATTCAAGATGGTTCATTCGGCATGTGCAAAGAAACTGTAGATTTTTTTAGAGAAGTATTAGAATTAGAAGAATCACGAAATATTACTGGATTTGGAGATCGCACAGGACAAGTTCTTCGTAGCAAAAAATTAGTGGCTCCAAGCGTAATAGAAACTGCACATCGACATATAGTCCCAGTTTTTATTCATGTTGCCTTGGGCTGTGATACGATTCATATGGATCCTACTTTAGATTTTGGGACTTTAGGTAAAAGTTCCATGTATGATTTTCAACAACTTTGTGAATCAGTCAGAAATTTAGGAACTTGGTTAAACATTGGATCAGCAGTAATTTTGCCAGAAGTTTTTCTGAAAGCTGTGACTTTTGTTAGAAGTACAGGACTTAAGTTAGATGATATTTTTTCTGCAAATTTTGACATGTTTCCAAGTTATAGGGCAGTTCAAAATGTGATTACTAGACCTGTTAAAGAAGGTCATGGGCTTAATATAAATGGGTGTCACGAAATTCTCATACCCTTGCTGCGACAAGCCATTTTAGAACATCCATATTTTGGACCACTTCCTATGCCAGCAGAATTGAAGGAATAATCTCCTAAAAATTCTAACAGTAGGAGTGGCATTTCCTGGTAATAAAACCCAAAATCGTGTTTCCATGTTGAAAAAATTTCCAAGAACTCAGCATATTCAAGGATCTAATCTCCAGATTGGAGATGAAGATTTGTCTATAGTTTCTGTTGATGGGCTTTCTGATAGAACCCTTGTTATTTGCGAAAAAGTAGATGGGGGGAATACTGGTATCAGTTTTGAATATGGCAAATTGCTTCTTCAAAGTCGTGGCCACTATCTTAGTGGGAATGATCATTCTCAGTATAATCTATTAAAATCTTGGGCTCATGCATTAAGTTTAGATTTATTTGAGTTGCTTGGGAATAGGTTCATAATGTATGGGGAATGGGCTTTTGCAAAACATACTATATTTTATGATTTTTTACCGCATTATTTTTTAGAGTTCGATATTTATGATAAAGAGACCAACTTTTTTTTATGTACAGAAAAACGTAGACAACTTTTAGAGGGCTCAAGTATAATTTCTGTACCTGTTTTATTCACTGGAATAACTTCTGATTTCGCCAGTTTTGTAAAACTATCATTGTTCAAAAGTGATAAATTGATTGATAATTTCAAGATTGCAGTGGAAAAATCTATGTATAATTTAGAAACTGCTGAAAAAGAAACTGAATTATCTTTTTTATCTGAGGGAATTTATATTAAAGATGAGGTTCATGGAATTGTTGAAGGACGTTATAAGTGGGTACGTTCTGATTTTATCCAGAGAATAAAAGATTCTGATAGTCACTGGCAAAGTAGAACTATTGTGGAGAACCAATTGCAGTCTGGCGTGGATATTTTTGCCGTTTAACGCAGCAAGAAGCCGCTCAAAGCTTCGTTTAACGCAGCAAGAAGCCGCTCAAAGCTTCGCTTAACGCAGCAAGAAGCCGCTCAAAGCTTCGCTTAACGCAGCAAGAAGCTGCTCAAAGCTTCGCTTAACGCAGCAAGAAGCTGCTCAAAGCTTCGCTTAATTTGGCTTTTAGAGAAAGATATGGTATTATTATTGAAACATGGGAAAAAATATAAATAAGTTAATCGTTGTGGATGTGGAAGCTACTTGTTGGGAGGGTGATCCTCCTAAAGGGCAGAAATCAGAAATTATAGAAATCGGCATTAGCCAAATTGACCTAAAAACTCTTCACCTCTTTGGCCCTCCTGAAAACATCTTAATAAAACCAGTGTGTTCAACAGTAAGTGAATTTTGTACTAAACTTACAGGTTTAACCCAACAAAATGCGGATGGAGGCAAATCATTGTACGATATTTGTTCTTACATTAAGAATAAATATAAATCGGTACACCAGCCGTGGGCAAGTTGGGGAGATTATGAGCGGAATATGTTTGATAGAGAATGTCCTAAGGAACATTATCCATTCGGATCTCGTCATTTGAATCTTAAAAGTCTATTCTCTATGCTGTTTGGATTACCTCACGAGCTAGGGATGGATAAAGCTCTCAGCCATTTAAACATTCAACTCACAGGCGAGCATCATCGAGCAGGGGATGATGCAAATAACATTGCTCGACTTGCTATAGAAATGTTTAAATTGGGAAGGAAGTCTTGATTTTCCACCTTTTCACAGATGGAGCATGTCAACCCAATCCTGGAAACGGAGGTTGGGCATTTATTATTTATCCAGAGGGAGATACTCTGAATAGAATAGTACGTTCAGGATTTAAAAAAGACACGACTAATAACAGAATGGAAATTATGGCCCTTTTAAAAGGGTTAGAGTATACACGAGACTCAGCTTTAACAAAAAAAGTTCTTCTTTTTTCAGAAAGTTCTTCTTTTTTCAGATAGTAAATATCTCATTAATTCCATTAGCACATGGATATATAATTGGCAAAAGAATGGATGGAAGAAAAAAGACAATAAAGAAGTACTTAATCAAGATTTATGGAAAGAAATCCTTGAACTGCTAAAATGTCTACAAGTAGACTGTTCTTATGTTCAAGGTCATTCTGGTCATCCAGAAAATGAAAAATGTGATCAACTTGCAGTGAAAGAAATAGAAAAATCCCGCTTAACGCAATGAAAGAAATAGAGCGAAATGGCTAGAGATTATTATGAGGTTTTAGGAGTTAAACGAGATGCTTCTGAAAATGAAATTAAGAAAGCATACCGCAAATTAGCTCATCAATATCATCCCGATAGAAATAAAAATCCCGAAGCTGTTGCTAAATTTCAAGAAGCCCAAGATGCATATAGTGTGTTGTCTGACGCTGAGAAGAAAAACACTTATGATAAATATGGACATGCTGGACCCAAAATGCAACATGGTAGAGGGGGAGCATGGGATCCGTTTGGATTTGCAGAATCATTTTTTGGTGGGCATCAAAGACAAAGAACTGGTACAAGTGTAAGAATATATTTACAAATTACATTAGAAGAAGTTCTCACTGGAGTTACAAAAGAAATTAAATATCAACGATCCATTCCTTGTCAACCCTGTCATGGAGCAGGAGGAGAAACTTCTCCATGCAAAACTTGTGGTGGTTATGGACAAGTTCAAAGAGAGAATGGATGGATGAGAATGGTTACTACTTGTCCTCATTGCCAAGGAAGAAAAGTAGAAATAACGAAAAAGTGTATTAGTTGTAATGGACAGGGAGAAGTATTAGATCCTAAAACCGTAACAGTCAAAGTCCCACCAGGAGTAGACACTGGGAATAGAATAAAAATTACTGGAGAAGGCAATATCTCTGATTATAAAATCCCTCCCGGAGATTTATTGTGTGATATTCAAGTTTTACAACATGAAATATTTGAACGCAATGAAAAACACTTAAATTATAAAAAAGAGATAACTTTTGTTGAAGCTTGTTTAGGAGCCAAAGTCATTATCCCTCTTTTAGGCGGCAGTGAAACTGAATTGACCATTCCCGCAGGAACTCAAACTCACACCATATTCACTCTAAAGGGAATGGGACTTCCATCCCATTCTTCTAATCGCCGTGGAGATCAATTTGTGGTAGTAGGAGTTACTGTTCCTAAAGATTTAGAAGATTATCAAAAAGAGCTTTTGCAACAATTTGCGGACTCGTTTTCTTGACAATCCCGGAAGAACATGCATGGAATATCTTAGAAGAAATTGGATTTCTGGTTAAATATTATAAAAATAGAACTATAATAGATTCTGCAAACACAATCTATTTCCAATATCCATTAGAAGAATATATTTTAGATTTTGCACTAATTAATGCAAAAATAAGCATTGAAATCCAAGGTGAATATTGGCATGCTAAAAGAACTAATTCGTTAAATATTCCTCAATTAAAACGAGCAATGAATGATTCTTTAAAAAGAATTAAATTGCAGACATTGGGATGGCAATTAATAGAATGTGTTCCCGATCAATTAAATAGAGAAAGTTCTAAAAAATTTTTGGAAAAAAGTATTTTAACCCTATTAATAGTTTAAAGGAGTTATACTCCAAATCCTTGTATTTAACTTTAACTATAACTATAATAGGAGGATTTATAAAATGGCACTAATTCAACAAAACTTTGAAAATGCAACTGTGGGAGAATATGATAAACTTAGTTATACTAAGGATGGTGTATTCATAGATGTAGTAGGAGTTGGAGGTAAATTTAAAGTAGTCGAGTCACTTGGAGCTCCTCTTTCTTGGGGTAGACGACATCTATCTTGTGATAATCAAAATGCATTATCTGATCGTAGACCTTATATTAAGGTTTCTTTATACAAAGAATTTAATCGTCTCAATGATGATGACATTGGAGTCCATCAATTATCTTTTCAGCTAACTACCTGTGCTACTACTCCTATGGTGTTGCCATGGGTAGAAGTTTATGGAGGCGCGGGATATGATCTTGAATGGGAATTAAAATTGTCAAATTTCTTCACTACGTTTCCACATAATAGATCATATCCATGGGGAGTTGGATATTTCCCGATAGGAGGAGCACCAAATATTGGGGTTATTGTATCAGCAAACTTTTACGACTGCGACCTTGATATGATTGCTTTTGTAAGATAATGTCAGTTACTCCAAAGATAAATCTCGGAGCTTGCCATGTGACAGCGAAGCTGTCCAGACGATTGGTTCCTGACTTAACCTGCCTTCTAGGTTGCCGAAGGCAACGAAGAAGGATGTTACTACCAAAAGGTAGTTATTACACTGTTAGACTCGAAAGTCCATAACTGTTTACTCCTGAAAGGAGTGCCTTCAGTGTTTTGGAACATATTTACTTTTGAAAGAGCTACTATTACAATGCTATTATACAACACAGAAAAGGCTGTTTCCTCTCCAAGATTGGAAATCTGGAGTTTCCAACAGCCTTATGGAAAAACCCCATGAAATTCAGTGAAATAATTTATTCTATTAAAACTGCCATCTTTACATTTATAGGTGATATCAAGTATCATGGGTGGAAACATCCATTTTGGTTCGAAATTAATGCTTCTGGCTACAAACTAAAAGGAGAGCATTATCGAGAAATAAAAGAACTTATTCAGCCAGGAGATATTATTCTCCGCAGATATTATAATTACTTGGATTCATATATTATTCCGGGAGAATTCTCACATAGTGGATTATATATTGGAGACGATGGAGATAAACCAGAACAAGTAATTCATGCTTTAAGTGAAGGAGTTATTCAAGAAGATATACTTAATTTTATGAGAACTGATGAGTTTTGTATTCTTCGTATTAAAGATAATCCTCAGGCCGTTTTAAAGGCGATAGAACTCGCCAAATCAGTAGTAGGGCAGCAGTATGATTTTAGTTTTGATTTTGGCGAAGAAAAACGCCTTAGCTGCACAGAATTAGTTGCATTCTGTTATCCTGGTTTAGTTACTCCTAAACGTCGATATTTCAAGAGCATGATTATCGGAGATGATTTTTTAAATTGTGAAAAATTAGCTATTGTTTGGAATTCACAAGATATTAAAACTCATGGTATGTCAGTTGTTCAATGCTATTTTGCTTCAAAAATGCCATTTAAAAAAGTTAAATTAAAAGATTAGTTTATTTGAACCCACCACAATGGATATTCCGATGGATGCTTCTTATAAATCAAAGATCTATCTAATTTTCTGCTGAATCCTCCCTGACGAAATTCCCCTAAATCAATCTCTTTTAGTTGCTCGTTAGTCATTAATGGCTTAAATAATTGTTCATTGTTTTCTAGATATTCTGTACCTGCTTGAACTACTCCAAAATCCTCTCTAATACATGTCCAATCATGACCTGCAAGAATGCCCCCAGATTTGATTTTAGGTACATATTTCTCAAGATCTATCTTAACTCCCTCATAAGAGTGATCTCCATCTATAAATACAAAATCTAATTGAGGAAGTGAATCCACAACATTCTCTGATTTATCTCTATAAAAACAACAATGTTCATAATAATTAAGCATAGCCTTGATTTCATGAAATCGTTTATCTCTGCCTGTGTAAGGATCGACCGCATATAGATATTTTAATTTAGAGCTATTATTAAGAAGGCAAATAGTTGTTTCTGCCCTATCAACTCCAATTTCAATGCCTGTATAATGAGGAGGCAACATAATATCCATAAGTTTAACTAATAAATTTTTCCATTGCATAAGAACATTATACTTGAAAGAAAAAATATATGAAAAAAGGCATAGTTTCTAAACATTCTGATTTTTGGAAAGGGCATCCAGATGTTGCTTATTTTAAAGATCAATTATATATAACTTTTCGAGAATCAGATAAACATACCACTCGATCTACTACAACTATCCAAGTAGTACAAGATATTATTCTTTCTGCCGAAATTTTTACATCACGATACTCCTTTCAAAGCAATCAAAGACTAAATTGTCCACGATTATCTGTTATTGGAGATACGCTTTGGCTCATTTGCGATGAAGTAAAACACGGAATTTCTTATGTAGATGCAGAAAATAAAGAACAAAATACACAAATTTTACTATGGAAAACTACCAATGGAATTGATTGGATAGGACCCATAACCACCAATATTAAAGGAATAGTTCCTGATAAAATTTGCCAAACTAAAGATGGCTATCTCATAGCAACTCATACTTTATGCCCATTAGACAAAAAACATCTTGTTCAAAATATATGGCATACAACTAATTTAGAGGGAGAATGGACTAAATATCCCCTTTGTCATGATCATAATTTTAACTTGTGTGAAGCTTCTATTACTCCATTTCAAGATGGATATTTATGTTTAATGAGAGAAAATTCAGGTCTTGGATTACCTGCTTTTAAAACATTTTCAAAAGATGGAATAGTATGGGAGGATCCGAAGAAAACAAGATTATTTGCCTGCCATCGACCAGTAATTGGGACTTTAGCTTCTGGCAAACTATTGACGACGTATCGGGAAGCAAGTTTTTCTTCATTTTTCCCAGGATATTGGGCTAAAAATACTTTTGCATGTTTAACAAATCCAGATTCAGCCTTAACAGATTTCAAAGAATCTGTTATATTACCACTCGATCATGATACCAGTAGACATAGTGATTCAGGTTATACAGGATGGGTTCAGAAGCCTGATGGGAATATATTTATTGTAAATTATATTACAAATAAAGCTACAAAATCATATATAGTGTGGTATGAAATTTTTGAAGAGGACTTTTGACTATGAATGCATATAATGGCAAATACTTAAACGTTGTAATAAGAAATAACCATGAATGTGTTGAAAGAATTAATTTTTCTGGCATAGTAGGAATTGTAGCTATTGATAAGGAAGAATTACTTCTTGTCGAACAATGGAGAGAGCCAGTAAAACGAGTGTGTTTAGAGCTTCCATCCGGAATTTGCGGGGATCTTTGCAAAGAAGATTTATTGGATGGAGCAAATCGAGAGCTTGAAGAAGAGACAGGATATAGAGCAGAAAAATTAACTATATTGGGAGAATTTCCCCTTACTCCAGGAATGACAAATGAAGTAATGACTCTCATTTTAGCTACAGATATTATTAAAGTAGGAGCAGGCGGAGGAGTAGATAATGAAAACATCACAATACGACGCTTCCATCCATTGCAAAGCCATATGAAGCTTATGCAACTTACTAATAGAGAAGATGGTATCTCTAGGTATATTGATGCAAAAGTTTTGGCAGGGATTCACATCGCACGACTATATTTGCAAAATCCAATAGCATCTCTTTTAGGAGAAACCTTTGATAGAAATTCACGGTAAACTGAATCCCGACTTTGAACAAATATTAACTAAAAAGGCTCTCGATTTTATATCTACATTAGAACGACAATTCAGATATAACCGAGAACGTCTTCTCCAAAATCGCAAAGATAGACAAGCAATTATAGATGTAGATATCTCAAATATAGATTTCCATAATGATTTGGGGATTCGTAATGCCGATTGGAAAATTTCAAACATTCCTAAAGACCTGCTTCTTAGACGAGTAGAAATAACAGGTCCAACAGATCGTAAAATGATCATTAACGCCCTCAACTCAGGAGCTGATTGTTTTATGACAGATTTTGAAGACTCTAATTCTCCTACATGGACAAATCTAATTCAAGGGCATATCAACCTGAAAGATGCCGTTAATAGAACTATTTCTCTAAATTCTGCGGGGAAAAATTATCAACTTAATGAAAAAATTGCTACACTTCTTGTTAGACCACGTGGATTACACCTAAATGAAAAACATATCTACATAGATCATATTCCAATGAGTGCCAGCTTATTCGATTTTGGACTCTATTTTTATCACAATGTCCATAAACTAATAGAAAATGGAACTGGTCCTTATTTTTATCTTCCCAAAATGCAATCTCATTTAGAAGCTCAATGGTGGAATGAAGTATTTGTATTCGCTCAACAACTTATAGGAATACCAACAGGAACTATAAAATGCACTGTTTTAATAGAACATATATTGGCTGCATTTGAATGTGAAGAAATACTCCATGAACTAAAAGATCATATTGTAGGATTAAATTGTGGAAGATGGGATTATATCTTTAGTATCATTAAAACATTCAGTAAGTATCCTGAATTTGTTTTTCCAGATAGATCACAAGTCACTATGGCAACTCCATGTATGGAAGCTTATTGCAAAGAGGTCATTAGAGCTTGTCACAAGCGGGGAGCATATGCCATGGGAGGAATGGCTGCTCAAATCCCTATTAAAAATGATCCTGTAGCTAATGAAGTTGCTATGGAGAAAGTAAGATTAGACAAAGAACGAGAAGTGAAACGTGGACATGATGCGACTTGGGTTGCTCATCCGGGGCTCATTGGGATAGCTATGAAGGCATTTGAAAATGTCAATCCTAATCAGATTAATTACAAAATAACAGAAACAATCACTAAAGAACAATTATTAGAAACCCCTAAAGGGACCATTACAGATGAGGGATTAAGACATAACATTCGAGTTGGAGTTCAATATTTAGAAGCGTGGATTCGTGGCAATGGATGTGTTCCTATTTATAATCTCATGGAAGATTGCGCGACTGTAGAGATTTCGAAATCGCAAATATGGCAATGGATATGGCATGAAGCTTCTACTAATGATAATCAAAAAATTACTTTGAGTAGATTTAAACAAACATTACAAGAAGAACTTTCTAAAATAAAATCAGAGGTAGGAGAAGAAGTTTTTGATAAAGGTTCTTTTGGATATGCGGCTGATTTATTTGATAAAATTATTAGTGATCCACAATTTACAGAATTTCTCTCAATACCTGCATATAAATATCTTGATTAAGAAAGGGATAACATGACAAAAACAGAGTGTATGGCTTCAAATTGGAAAGATTTATCTCGTTGGCAAGGAATCAAGAGGCCGTATACTCCAGAAGATGTTCTTCGACTTAGAGGTAGCATCAAAATTGAACATACTTTAGCAGATTTAGGAGCTAAAAGATTCTGGCAATTGCTTGAAGAAAAACCATATATCAATGCTCTTGGAGCTCTTACTGGAAATCAAGCAGTACAACAAGTTCAAGCTGGTTTATTGGCTATTTATCTCAGTGGTTGGCAGGTTGCAGCAGATGCTAATGACGCCTGTCAAATGTATCCAGATCAATCTATTTATCCTTCTAATAGTGTTCCACAGGTTGTAAGACGTATTAATAATGCATTATTACGTGCAGATCAAATAGATCAAAGTAAAAGTGGGATTCATTGGTTTGCTCCTATTATTGCTGATGCAGAAGCAGGATTTGGAGGAGTAGTTAATGTCTTTGAATTAATGAAGCAAATGATTGATGCGGGTGCGTCTGCTGTTCATTTTGAGGATCAACTTTCTTCCGCAAAAAAATGTGGACACACGGGAGGAAAGTGTGTTATTCCTACCAGCGAATTTATCAATAAATTAATAGCGGCTCGTTTAGCAGCAGATGTTTGTGGAGTTCCTACAGTACTTATTGGTAGAACAGATGCAAATTCTGCGGGATTATTAGCTAATGATATTGATGAATATGATGCTCCCTTCATTGATAAATCGAAGCAAAGAACCTCGGAAGGATATTTCTATTTTAATGGTGGATTGGATGCTGCCATTGCTCGTGGGTTAGCATATGCTCCATATTGTGATATAATTTGGTGTGAAACTGCTCATCCTGACTTAGAAGAAGCAAAACAGTTTGCAGAAGCTATTTATGAGAAATTTCCACAAAAAAAACTTGGGTATAATTGTTTTAGTCGAAACACCCAATTTATAACTAATTCTGGTGTTAAATCATTTGAGGAATTTAAAGATGGTGATGAAACTGTAGTTTTAACGCATACGGGGAATTGGCAAAAAGCAAAAATTAAGTGTTACGGAGAACAATCGCTTAATAAAGTCACTTTTTCTTTAGGAAAAAGAAAAAACATTCATACTCAACAAGTGTTTGCTACTCAAGACCATCGTTGGCTAGTGGTGGGATCTAACAAACAAATGAAAGAAACAACAAATTTAAAAATAGGAGATAAACTGCTTAAATCCCAACACATCGCTACGTTTAATTATGAGAAAGCTGAACCTTTTGAAAAACTATACTGGTGTTATGGATATGTGTATGGAGACGGAACAATTAATGGCAAAGGAACAAAAAATGCTACATCTATGGTGAGATTATGCAAAAAAGATATGAATTATGCTCCAAGATTTGAAGAAATGTGTTTTTCTACTTCTACAAGTTTATCACTTCAGGGTGATTATATGGCTTACACAGGGAAATATCTAAAAACGCTTCCAGATGTTAATAAAGATCCAGTAAATTTGCTATCAGCATTTTTAGCCGGGTTTTTAGATGCTGATAGTAGAAAAGTAGTTAATTCAAATGGACGAAGACATAAATGGATTCAAGTAACAGGCAAAGAGGAAGTCGATTTCTTAGAAAAAATGCTACCTTTATCAGGACACTATGTAACTCATAAAACCTATCTAACAGATGAAGTCACAGATTATGGACCTCGTTCTGATATAACGATAAGATTCCATTTAAGTGTTAGTAAACCAAAATATTCTTGCAATTGGTCTGTTAAAAATATAGAAACAAATGTAACTAAAGAAAATGTATGGTGTTTAGAAGTAGAAAATGATCATAGCTTTGTAATGCCAAATGGAATTGTAACGGGAAACTGCAGCCCAAGTTTTAACTGGACTAAATATCTTGATGATACTACTATTGCTAAGTTCCAAAGAGAATTAGGAGCTATGGGATACAAATTCCAATTTATAACTCTTGCTGGTTTTCATGCATTGAATTTTAGTATGTTCGAATTGGCAAGAAAATATAAAGCCGAACAAATGACTGCTTATGTTAAATTACAAGAAAAAGAATTTAAACATCAAGAATTTGGATATTCAGCAACAAAGCATCAAACCTTTGTTGGTACTGAATATTTTGATGATGTAATGAATGTAATAACAGGAGGAACTGAATTATCTGCGATGAAGGGATCTACAGAAAAAGAACAATTTAATCATTAATTTTTCGGAAAACTATTCTTCTCTTAAAATGCGACATAATTCAATCGCGGCAGCAGCCAATCTATGAGATTTTATATACCAAGAGTGATTATCGAGTTTTCTTTTATTTGGACTCTGCCATAGTTCTTCTGCCGCCAAAGCAACTGCTACATGAGCTTCATATTTATTGGAAAAATGAAAAACAGCATCATGAGTAGTTTTTATATCTTCAATGATTTCTTCTCTCAATGTTACTGCTAATTTTTCTTTTGGAAGTCTTGTATTGTTTTTGGGAACTTGTATCTCAATATCATCCTGCGTGATTTTAGCATGATTATAAGCTTTAGCTGCTTTAATCATGCTATCAATTGCTTCTTCGAGAGTTTTGCTTTGCCAGCGTTCAATCCCATCTTGAATTCTACAATAGCAATAATAACTATTATTTATGCACTCAATTGTATACATTCTAATCTTCTTTCTTCAAAGAGCAAATAATCTGATCTCCCTCTTTGGGACAAAACACAATTTCTTCTACTCTTATAGATCTACCAACAAAATTTTTATTCCCCGATAAATTCCGATTGGTTCCAGCTCTTATATACGCCACAGTGACATGCGGAGTGTAATTGGGATGTTTGTCGGAGTTCTCTAATTCAGATAACAAAATATGTAATTCGTGAAGTTTTTCACTTTGAACCTCTATTTTAACTACATCATAAGGTTCATCAGACGGAACAAAGCGAGAAACTTCACCAAGAGTTAAATTGAAAGTGCCAAATCCTTTCACTATATTGTTTACTTTGCGGGAATCCAGAGTATGCAGTCCATATTTAACAGTACAATGGATTTCTTTTTCTCGTCCAAAACGATCTTTTTCTTCTGGATTATGATAAAGTTCTTTATCAGAAATATTGAGTTTGCCCCATTCTATAACCTCTCTTGTAATATTTGCGGGAAAATTAATTTGAGTAGAACTAAAAGAATAAGCTTCTTTAACCAAAGATGACTGAATAATAAGCACTATTTTCCCTCACAATTGCAATTTCCATCGCAACCACAATTTTCTTCGCAACAAGTGCCATCTTCCTCATCTTCCTCAATCTCTTCGTCCTCTTCCCATTCCTCCTCTTCTTCGGCAAATGGATCTAATTCTGCTAAACCAGCATCAATTAGTTGTTGAGCCAAAGCATTAGGAGCTTCCATCCATATCATATGAGTATCAGCATCCATTGTAGTTTTAGCGGTTAATTCTGGATTTTGATCGAGAATACCTGCTACTCCTTCAAGGTGTTTAGCCACATCTTTCATCATTAGAGAGTGAAGCCGAAAAGCTCCTGGAAGGCTACTTTCTTGCTCTAAACAACAATGCATATCACATCCCTGTTTAAAATAACCGAGATGAACTTCGATATGAGTAGTGTCACTAACTTTCTTCATGATAATTTCTCCTTTGTTTTAATCCATGGAACTGTATTTTTCAAAATGGAAACTAATTGTTCCTCCATTTTAAAACGATCTTTATTAAGTTCAATGCTTCGCTCTATGCTCCCATTGGTATGCCTTTCAGATGCTGACTTCCAATCAAGAAAACATTCCACCAGATCTAATAAATCCATTTCTGCTATTCCATTCTCATAATGCTCAGGATGATGAGAATTGCATTTGTAGTGATGTTGTAGGGCTGGTTGCATATCTTTTAAGCACTGTTTATATTCTTCACTATCATAGGTGCTATTTTTAAGTTTGCTTATAGATTGAGCAAAAGAGGGGAATTCTTCTTCACTAAATTTGGAATCATCATGATGAAGGGCTCGACGCAACAACTCATAGGCAAATTCTATCAAATAATGTTGAACTCGTTGAATGTGGAGTCTAGTTTGTTCTGCATTATTTAATAGGATTTCAGTTTCCATGATATTAATTATACAATATTTTCTTCTGTGTCCAAATATTTTTTAACCGCATTTTTTACCCTCTTAATCACGATTATCTACAATAAAGAGGTCATGACTCTTTATTATCGGAATGTTAGTGTATTGGACCCATTCTAAAAAAGGAGAAATAAACATGGGATTTAGTGCAGTAACATTCGCAGATGGACAATCTACAGACGTTGTATCCCCAGGAACCCCAAGTTTTGTGCTTGTTGCTCAAGTAGACAACAAGAAATGGAACTGTGATATTCAGCTTCCAGTACAAGATGCTGATGGATCAGATCTCACAGGTTTGACCAAATTGGTTGTGGCCACTGCCGTAATGACAGATGGCGTCAATCCATTCGTTGGTCTCAGTATGGATGAAATTCTTGCTTCAGGTGTATCTTTCTCTGAAACAGCTTTGACTCCAGCCGATGCCGGTACAGTTAAATCAGTCGAAGTTGGGCTCCAGAACCTTGGCGGTTTCCAAGCCTTTGCTGCAGCAGTAAGTGATATTTAATGAACGGTAATAAATCGATAGTTAGTATAACTTATCGCAAATCTGTGAAACGACCATTCTTTACATGGTGGCTGATCAGCTTCTTTGAAGCTATCATAACTTGGTTAAAGAAACAAAAGCCAGCAACGCCGAAACATTAAGTTTTGTCAATCTGCAAACAAAAAAATTACCTTTCAGGAGTGCTTAATAGGTGCTCTTGAAAGGTAATTTTGTTTAAGGAATTAGCATGGATATAGAAATTTGGTACAATAACTCTACAATTAGAAGAATGCACGGGATGTTTCGATCTTGGACTAAACTTGAATCTGGGCCAATTACAGTGAAACATGGGACACCAGACTGGAATTATATTACTAACCACGTTCACCCTTTTAGCGGTGGTCATTGGTATGTGAATGAGCTAAGAACAATTGCTAAAATAAACGGTAAATATATATTCTTAGATGGAACGGATCGTCCTCGAATGTGTGCAAACAGTCATTTAGTTCCCTTTTCTTTAGTAATAAAATTTCAATTTAATCCTTCTCATGGCTTTTATGCTCATGCTGCCTCTCCTGTTGTCCCATTCACCTATGAGTTAAGCATTTATGATATGCCATTTATTCAAGAATTACGAGAATTACGGAATGAAGTGATAAGAAGTAAAAAATTTACAACTTCTCTTTATTGGGCGGGAATTTTTGTGAATCATCCCACACGGGATTGTATTCGGTCTCTCAATAATACCAAATTAGGAAGTTGTAAAAAATATTCATATAAGGAATATATGAGAGCTATGGCTACAACTCAGGTGGGCATTGCTGTTCCTGGATGTGGAGATTTTTGTCATAGAGATATAGAGCAAGCTGCGATTGGTACTCCATATCTTCGTAAAACTTTCATAAATGCAACAAGGAATCCTCGATTGCCAAATGTCCATTATTACACTATTGAAAAGGAAGGAATACAGTTCGGTCAACTTTTAGATCATTACATCAATTACTTTGAACCTAATGGAGAATTGCGTAACTTTACACCAGAAGAATGGGATATGCATTGTGAAATCTCGAATAACAGCATGAAGTGGTTTGATGAGAATAGTAGTCCAGAAGGTTCATTTAAAGTATTTTGTCAAATTTTAGAAGAAAATAATATTATTTAAAGTCCATATAGAGTTCAGAGTGTTTCGTTTGGAAGTGTTCTTTATGTTTTAACCAAAATTCTTTGATTAGCTTTTGTTTTTCTATTCCCGCACTTTTTAAAATAATATCTTTCCATTTTTCTGTTCCTGTAGTTAAATCTCCCTCTCGATCATAACATAAATATGTACAATGTAGTGGTTCTACCATTAAAAGAGAGAACCATTCATTGCAGATAGTACATTTAAGAGTATTTTTTAGCACATTTAGTTTTTCTCGATTTGTTTTTCTAGATGACATTAATGCTCTCCCAATCAGATCTGCTTACTGCGATCTGATCTGTTCCAGTTGTCTTTTGTTCTACGGCTTCGCATAACTCAAAGAGACTAATTGCACAATTGTATTCATTATAATGATGGTTTGATGGAAAATCTATTGGATTAGACCACATTAAATGTTCTTTAGCGGAAGCAAAATCATATGGAGCCAGAAAGATTTTAATGATTGGCAAATTCAAGAAAAAGTTCCGCATTTTCATAAATTTTTCAATATATTCTTTATCTGATTTTTCTCTGGATTCCCCAATCATATGTATCGTTTTTGTACACTGGTCTTTAACATAAGCGACAGGCAAATAAGCGAAACTTTCCATTTTAATTTCCTAAATTCTTCCTTGCGATTTCACAAGACAAAATCTTTCAATTTGGAAGCTCCAGACTTCAGTCTTGGAGAGGAAAATTTATTAAAGATTTTTCCATATTTTTTAAAATAAAGGAACATTCCAAATTAAATGTGTATAATCACATTGTGATAACTTATAATATTAAATTACAATTCTCTTCTGAACAGGATAAAACACAATTAAAAGACCTTTTATCTCTTAATAAAGATATTTGGAACTCCATATCACATTATATCCATAAAAACCAAACTCTTAATGAAAAATTAGTACATGATGACAACTACTATCAGTCTAAAATACTTTTCCCTCAAAGTCAAGCTCAAATTATCATCAGAGCAATAAAAGATGTAATCTCTGCTTATCGTACTGCACGATCAAACAAAATCTCTTGGGAATTCATATCAGAAAAAGAACCGTTTGTTAAAAAACAGTTATCTATGAGACTGGACAAACGTCTCTTCACTATGAATCAAACTCAAATTAAACTGAGTACTCTCATAAAGAACAAAAGAATCACTTGTCAGTTTATGTTGTATGATAAAGTTCAAGAGATGTTCAAGTTGTATCCTTTTGCTGATCCTTTGATTTTTGAAAGAGAAGGTGAGTTCTTTTTATCAGTCACATTCCGTACTCCTGATTTGCCTGTAGAAGGTACTAAAATTTTAAGTATAGATGTAGGGGAACGTAGATTTGTAACAAATTCTAATGGAGAGTGTTTGGCGGGTAAAGATTTAGCAGATTATAAGAGAAAAACACGTTTTCTAAGAAGAACATTTCAAAGTATGAGAACCAAGTCTAAATCCAATTCACATTCGATGAGAAAGAAGTTAAAGAGAGCAAAGAGAAGAGAGCGTAATTACACGAAGAATTATGTTCATCATGTAGCGAATGAGATTTTAACAACAGATGCAGATGTTATAGTTCTTGAAGATTTGGATGGAATTAAATTCAAGAATCAAGGGAAGGACAGAAATAGAAAACGTAATCAGTATCCGTGGAAGGAGCTGAGAGATATATTAACCTACAAGGCAGTACTTGTTGGAAAACGAGTAGAAACGGTTAACCCTTATAACACTAGTAAAGATGACCACAGAGGTTTATCAGCAGGTGTTCGTAAGGGATGTAGGTATTATGCATCAGATGGTGTTGTATTTGATGCAGACTGGCAGGGTGCTATAAATAGTGGTTTAAGGTATAGTACAAAAGCCAAACTTCCTTTATCGTTTAGTGTTCCACTAGATGGGAGATTAAACTTTAGAGGCAGGTTAAGTCAGGAACCAATAGTCTTAGACAGCTTCGCTGTCTGATGGCAAGCTCCGCAATTTATTGATGGAGTACTGACAATATTCCTTTGAGACATCTATTCCAATATAGTGTCTTCCTAATTTTTTACAAGCCAAAGCTGTTGTGCCTATTCCCATGAAAGGATCCAACACTGTATCTCCAATGTAACTCCATCCTTCAATACAACGTAGAGGTAATTCTAATGGGAATTGAGCAGGATGGATCTTACTATTTACTCCATTAAATTCCCATATTTGTCCAGATAATTGCATCCATCTTTCCTTGGTAATAATACTTTGAAGTTTACGTTCCTTTTCTACTTTTTCATATAATCCATTCTTACGAAATCGTAAAATGTACTCTATCTCAGATGGGACATGACAATTTTTAGGGTAAGGATAAGTTCCACAAAATCTCGCATTAGCTCCAAATTGACTTTTGCAACTACTGGGTTTTCTCCAAATAATGGGATTAAGATATTGGGCTCCTATATCTATCATTGCTTGTATTACAATCATGTGGTTCGGAATAACATAAAAATTCCCACGTTCTCCTATTCTGTGAACCCCAGTAGCATCTTTATTAGAAATTCCAACATCACAAATATTGATAAAGATATTTGAGTTTGGCTTAATTACTCTATATAAAGAAACACAAACTTCCTTTAGCCATTGATGATAATCTGTAAATTTTTTATTATCATCATAGTTGCTATAGGGTATGTTTACATTATAAGGAGGGCTCGTAACGATTAGATCAATTGAATGTTCTGGAATGGAACTTAATAGGGTTAGACAATCTCCTTGGTATATGGTGTCTAGTTCCATTCTTAAAATTCTTCTTCATCTATACATCCTCGAAAGCTGACTGCTTTGTATGTTTTTTCGCACTTTTTACATTCTACGCGCTTGGGATCTTCAAACCAATTTCCAGTTTTGCACACTTCGAGAGGAAAACCATTAAGCTCTGCCATTTCCAGAGCATCTTCTTTTGTAATTTCTACGACAATCCCTTCTCCAAAATTGCGTTCATTGCAATTGGGACATATCCAATAATGAGCGGGAAATAGTTCAACACTATTTTGGGGAATTCTTTTCTTTTTCATTTAGGATATCCTGATAGTTTCTTTTTGCCTTCTGTAATGCTTCATTCGGTTCGCTATTATCCTCAAGAATTTGCAAGAAATTTTCGCTATCACATTTTGAAAGGACTACTGGTGGAGCCTCCATTACCGTTGAATAAAGGGGAGGATGAATCGATTCTACACAAGAATAATTAACAATAATCTTTAAAACTTTTGCTGGGAAAAATCCACGAATCCATAGTCTCCCGGAAAAATCATTGCCAACTTTGATAATTCTTGGGTTATGAGAATATTGAACAGGATGACAGTGTTGTAAGATTTTATTAATCCAATCTGAAACCAGATTGGCATCCGCCTCCGAAACAAAAGGACGCATCTCAATGTAGGCCTCTACCGTATCATAATCCAACCAGCCCTCATCTATCTTAGAAGCTACATCAGAATGTTCAAAATGAGAAATCCACCCTTCATCAGCATCTAGTAATAATTCAGCGGCAACAGCAGCAACTAATTCCATTTTATGAGGATGAAAATGTACTATAATGCCTCTTTCATCTACTGTTACATAATCTAAGTTCAAATCTTTCAACTTGGCGATATTTGCAACCGTAAATTGAAGAACTTCTTTCCGTGGAACTAATCGGCAATAACAGTGCTTATCTTTTAACGGGTCAGTAGAATGCCGTAATTCATAGCATACTGCACGAAACGATTGAAGTAATTCCAAGGTAGCCATATATCTACTATACCATGTTTAGTCGAAATATACAAATTCCGGGCTTCTCTTTAAATGATTCTGATTGAAAAGATTGCATTACTTGAACACAATCCCTTATGATTAATTCGTTTTGAATGGCCATGAAATTCCACACTCTCCACATTCAGTTGGTTTTGTTATATAATCTTTGTCCCCGCAATTATCGCACTCATAAAAGGAAACCTGCTTTAAATTGTACCAATCAGTCTTCTGCATTATATCCCTCCAATCAATCCACCGCATTACATCGTGACATCTAGAACATTCTATAGAATTCGCTATATGTTCCTGTTCTCCCGTTTGACAAGTATATAGTTTTATTACAGTGAGGGCAAGTTTTTCCACAAGATTGTTGGAAACTCCATTGGATTTTTCGCCCATCTTTCGTGCCGTTTCGGAAATATCTTCAACACAAGTAGTGCAAAATACCGGCTCGTTTTTGCAATCATTCCCTATGCATTTCGCGGCATTGAATTTCTGACTAACACAGGATTCCTCGTTTTGTATCACGGCTGCGATTTCATTTAACAAATCAAACCTGCTTAGTCGTGGAAGAGCAGACTGGTAATGCCCATAAATCCTAAGTAATTTGCACAACACAGGAACATCAGGATCGTCGCAGGCTTCATTATTCCAACCATTTTCGACTCTGGTTAAAAATTTTTCCAGAGCTTTCTCTGTCGCATCCATTTATGATTCCAAATAACGATTGGACACAAGCTTAAGTGCTACTCTTCCTACTTTACGATGGGTACGCTCTATCTCAGGAACAATCACTACACCTTCTCGCATATGATTAGCTCCTAGCCAAGAGCTATCTCCTTCGGCTAATTCTTTAGCCATCTTCTCATCAAGAGGCCCACGATACAATAACGGAGCAAGTGTAACATTATGCTCCTTCAAACTATCTGCAATGTCTTTATATGAGATCCACTCCTGTTTGTCAAGCATGGCAAATGCGGCAAAAAATAAATCATTTCTACCTGCACCATATTTTAACGTTTGTACTTGTCCAAACACTTCTCCGAACAAAATTTTACTAGGATTTGCTTCGCACCATGATTTAATTCCTGGATCTGATTTGAATACTTTCCACCAAATATTTTTTTCATCTTCTTCCATCCAATTTTTACGACTGCCACAAAATTGTTGCCCATCATGCCATAAAAATCTTGAACTGGAGCCATGTAATTTTTCTGTGATTACAACTGGTTCTCCCTCAACAAAACAATGTTTGCCGTATTTTGCATAATTTTCTAAATCGAATTTGGGACAATATAAACCATCAGGTCCATGTACAAAATCTCCACCAGTAGACATATCTTCTGGAGGTTCATATCTCTCTACTCCTAATTCTGTTATAATGTTTGTACCTACGGGTACATCCAAATGAGCAGGCAGAGGAATAATTAATCCTTGACTTAGTTCCCCTCGTAATCGTCTGACTTTAATCCTCTCTTTGGTCTTCGTAGAATCTTTCTTGCGGAGAAAAGAAAATTCAGGACGATCTAATGGACATAAAAAATCCGGCTCAATATATGCCGCTTTATCACCAGTCTTGAATTGACCTTTAGCAATACAACATTGCCATCCCCAAACCTGAATAAGCTCAAGTTTGTCCCCATTAGGATGAGGAAAAATCTCTCCTATCTCAATTACTAGCACTTCATGCATGCTCATTTATTTTTCCCCCAAAATGAATCTTACTGCAAGACAATAAGCATATTATAGTTGCTGAGAGAGCTTATAATGAATCAAAATAATCAGTATCTTCAAATACGCTGATCTTATTAAGAAGATTTTGAAGTTCTTCTCGTAGGACTATTAATTGCTCTTGAGCTTCAACAGTATTAATCATAACATGTAAATCATCTATCAACTTCTGAACAAAAATATCGTCTTCGATATAAAAGAGACCATCATTAATAGCATTGCAAATTATTTGACATAATCGCAAATCAGGTTTCTGCTTCCAAATTTTTCCTATGATTTCTAAAATCTTATCTATTCGTTCTGGATTACGCATTTAAACAATTCTCTAAATCTAAATCTAAATCAGGGATCTCCAAAATATAACGCCTTTAATAGTATACTATATACTAACATATTAGGAGTATATTTTTTATCCGAAAAAATTAATTTATCATCTCCTGTATAATGTTTTAATATGGCTCCTGCAACTGCGGCACTTCTTGAAATACCAGCTTCGCAATGTACTAAAATAGAAAGTTGTGCAACCATATAAATTTTAAGGAATGATACTATTTTCTCCGCATTTTTTTCATCAAAAAATGTACAATTAGGCAATTGATGACGATATTCTGAATCTCTCGAAGTTAAATCGTGAAAAGAAAGCCTTAAAATAAATTCCTCATCATGATCTAATTCTGCAGGATAATTATCAGGTTCCGTGATTGAAATAACAATTTGCTTATACTCCGGGAAAAAGAACTTAATTTCAGCTAAAGTTGCATTAGCCCATTCCCTCGATGATACAAAGAGCTTTAAATCAAGCATAAATAGATTGTACGGTTTTTATTCGAGAATATGCTTTCTGATAATATTCATCATCCTTCTCTATTCCCACAAATTTTCTTCCACATCGAATAGCTGCAACGCAAGTAGTTCCACTTCCTATACAAGAATCTAACACTAAGTCACCTTCATTTGTATAAGTCTGAATAATCCATTCAAACAATTCTACTGGTTTCTGAGTAGGATGGAAACGCTCTGGAGCATCATTATTTAATACCTTAAACTGCAAAACCGAAGTAGGATGTCTTTCTGTTGATCCTCCACCGCTAAACCCATATTGAGTAGCTCCATAATTACTACTGTCTACATGCTTTGTATAAGCATGAACAGGCTCATGTCCTGTAGATTTCTGAGGATTATATGTAGGAGGCTTATTATAAAACACTAAAATTGATTCATGTTGACGTAGAGGCATTCTCTTCGCGTTTAAATGTCCACTCGATTTATTTTTAACCCATATTAAATCATATTTGAACATCTTTGGATTAGAACTTATTAGTTGACTAGCAAATGGTTGAGTTGCAGTAAGAACTATAACTCCATTATCTTTAATAATTCGCTTATATTCTATCCACAGTTGTTCTAAATTTATGAGTGAATCCCATTCGTTTTGAGTAACTTGATAAGGGAGATCACACGCTATGCAATCTATACATTTTGCGGGGAAAAAAGATAGACGATCCAAACAATCGCCGAGAAATATTCGATTTTCAAGTTCAAAAAATTGGTACATAAAATATCGTTTGCAGAACCAATGTCATCAGCACCTGAAATAGAAGTCCTAAACTAAAAATCAAAAAAGAAAAATTACTTACCGCGTCTGCAATCATCGCATTCTCTCGGATTAAAGTCAGTTACTCCATGGATAAATCCCGGAGCTTGCCACATGCAGCGAAGCTGCATCGACGATTGGTTCCTGAATAAATTTTCCTCTCCAAGACTGAAATCTGGAGCTTCCAAATTGAAAGATTTTTAAAGTGAACTATAATCATACTCAAGAAGCTCTTTGGGCTCTCCCCAAAATTCGTTAATAGCTTGAACTATGCGTTGAGCATTCTCAATTCCATATGCAGTACAAAATGGATCTCCATTAGCGTCAATCACTTTATATATGGTTGATTGCCATGGTTCTTGTGCCGGTATCGTGGCAGCAAGATCTATCTTAATAGGAAGCCAATCAAAGCTTTGCATTTCGTTCTCTCCTAATCAATTCTGCAGTGATAAAGTCTTCTATCTCGCCATCCAAAACCTTATCAATATCATCTTCAATCAAACCATTACGAGCATCTTTCACTCGCTTTTCTGGATAGAAAAAATAACTCCGAACTATATCTTCCCAATATTTATTCTCAATCATTTGGTCTGTGACCTGATAATCATCCAAACCTACGGCTGCGAAGCAGGTAATTCGTCGCTTTTCTGGATCATACGGAGAAATTCGGACTAATCGGTGTATGCCTGCTTCGCAGTCAAGTTTTTTCCTATCTCCATCAACCGTCATGCAACATTGTTCTATGCCTTCTGGAATAGAACTAAGTTCAATTGTTTTTTCGGTAACTGCCCATCCTTGCTTCTCAAAATACTTCTCATACATAGAGAGAAGCATTTTTGCCCAAGCAGCAGCATCTTCTCCATGATTACCTGATCTTACAGAAAAATGACAAAGGTCCATATTCAATCTCTCTAAGCAGCAGGAACCATTTTCTTTTTCTTTGTAATTTCTTGATTCGTTTGGCTTCGTTTTTTGCGACCAGAAGTATTCTCTTGTTTTTCTGTACGACTTTTTCTCTCAGATGGTTCTTGAACAACTTTTTCTGTTCGTTCTTTACGACTGTTTTGATTAGCAGATTCTTTATTCTGTTTTCTTTCCTTGCGACCAGATGAAGTATCTACGATTGCTACCGGATTGGAGCTAGATTCACTCAAGAAATAATAAGATCCAGCTCCCAATATCATAACCGCAAGAACAATAATCAATATTTTCTGTCTCTTATCCATTGAAATTTATCTTCTCAACTGAATTCCGAAATAATAAGAATACGATGGAGGGGGAAATACAGGATTAGGATAGTAAATTACAGATGGAGTATAAACTTGAGTAGGATAGTAAATGGGAGCAGGATAATAAGCTGGCCGTGAATAATAAACCGGAGCAGAATAATATACTGGCCGTGAATAATAAACCGGAGCAGAATAATATACTGGTCGGGGGCTGTAATATGTACTATATACTCTTACGAGTCGTGGTTGAACATAAACTCTTGTATGACGATGATCCGCCTGAGCAGAGGAAGTAAACAAAGCAGCAAATATGAATAAAGCAACGGCTAAAGTTTTTAACATTAAATTCTCCTTAAATGGACCATTAATTAGACACTATTCATTAGCCCAAAGTTAGGAGTTTCCCTCTTTTTAACTCTACAATATATTTTTTAAAAAGCAAAAAGAGCCCACTGCAAGTCGTTGGATCGGTCTTGCAGTGGGCTCTTTTAATGACCGAATTTACGGCGGTTAGAGTTGTACGCACGAGCATGATGGTGGTATCCCAACCTGGCCAACCCCACAACACGTACAAAATTTCGCATCGGTCAATACAGCACAGCAAAAACTAGTATTGACCCATTTGCAGTCCATGGTGCTACCTGTTACAATTGCAACCCCACCATCAGCCCCGTCCGTGGCATTCTGCTCAATGCCCGTGCCAACGAATCGTGCGAGAACATCCTTGTCCTCCGACACAACTTCTATGCCATCCTTGGAGATGATCGCGTAGAACGCAATATTCTGCTCCGCAACAGCCATCACTCGCACTGTACCGTCCCCTCGGTCTAAGAACGATAGGGTTCCGCCCGCTGTCTCTACTATCCGCACAGCAGAGCTAGGAGAAGAGATTTCTCCGTCGTCAGCTCCTGCCTGTGCTTGGAAAGATCGGTAGACTTCGGTAGATTCTTCTTCTGTCAACCGAACTTCACGATCCTGTTGCGATTCCACCTTTGGCTCTGGTGAATCCTTGCGTATCTCTGTTTTGCGTTCCTCGGCCATAGTTGAAGATAGTTGATACCAACCAAAGCCCAAGATAGCCCATACTGTCACAATACTAGCCAATATACGATACTTCATAACTTTACCTTTCAAAATAGAACCATATAACAAGAGAGCACATTGCTCTCAATAAACAACTTCGTTATTTCAGCTTCATGAACCTTTTCCTCCTGTTGTTTTGAGAGTAAACAGGATGAGGGGGTTATAGTTAAAAATATCATGAATAATTGTTTCATAATTTTCTCCTTGTACGTGTCACAACTTAAAGATACCATAAGGCTCTGAAATGTCAAGACAAAAGATTTGAAGGAGGTGAGCCGATAATATCCCTATTTCTCAACGCTTGTGGTTGATTAGGCGGAATGAGAGACAAAAACCTAAATAAGCCAAGACTACTAACTGCATATGCTATCATTGTTGTTTTCTCCTGTTCTTTCTTTAAATATTAGTTCCATCTCTTCCATTATACCAGTGAACCATAATGCTATCTTTGGATCAGAATGGTCTTTCCACCTTTTTGCATATTTGGTCACGATATCCACAATTTCTATAGCAATTTCTAGATCTATACGAGAATGTTCTATAAAATCACCATCTACTTTATTAGGCCACATACAATGACGATCTATTTTTTCATGTTCTTCTTGAGGTAATGCTTTCAATTTTTGAGCACAAGTTTGACAAGCATATGCGGCTAAAACAAAACCATCATTGGGGCCAGATAGAGTAACAAGCTCACAACCTTCCGCTTCCCATTTCCATGGCCCTTGAGTAGTATTTTGCACTCGGAGTTTTGCTTCTTCTATCCATTGTTCAAATATCATGTTTATTCTCTCCCCAAAGATGAAGCATTAATTTTCCCAAATTAAATGCATCATCTGCGGCATCATGTTTCTTCCCAATAAATTTTAAATGAGCCATATCTAAAGCTTCGTCTAATCCTACGCTTTTGGACAATCGGTTCATATATGCATGGACAATAGCTAAATTCAATCTGTCTGATCCTAATGGATCGTGAATATTTTGGTCTAAACATTTTTGAAAATCATTGCCCCACGCTCCAATTGGAACGCTTTTAAGGGGATAATGTTTTTGAATAGCGTTGAAAGTTTCGTTGAGAGGATGTCCTAAGCGTTTGAGAATATCTGGAGTTATTCCTGTAAGATTGGTACAAAATTCGCTTATTTCATCCTGCTTAGGACGAACATAAAATCCATTATGTCTCATTGTTCTATCCGTAAAATTAATGAGACATAATCCGATTTGAATGATCTCCCCTGGAGGTTTATCTTCCCAACAGGCGAGTTCAAGATCTATTATAATCAGCTTGTCGGTTTTCATGACAGACTATTGATTTCTCGTTGCAAATTAATTCGAGCTGGTTGTTCATATTTATTGCGAAAATATTCGGTATAGTAAATCGGATCTCTATCCAAAAACATTTGTAAAATTTCACAACGTTCTCTTTTGTAAATATTTTCTGGGATCATGTGATACTCTTTATGAATATCGTGACTATTTTGATCAAATTGATCAGAACCAAGTGAGGATAAATCTATATCGCAAATAATTTGAGAAGTTAAAGTAGTTTCTATTTGATTATGTTTTGTTGCAAGAATTAGCCTCAGAACAGGTTGAATTAAGTGCTCAGAAATTTGATATTTTTCCAAAAATTTTCGAGCAAATTCAGCACTTTTTTCTTCATTGTCTTTCGCTTCAGGATTATAAATAATATCGTGCAACCATATCGCCATCTTTATCTGATTGTCGATTTGAACATTGATATAAGTTAAAGCAGTTAAGCCCTGAACTTCTCTCAATTGAATAAGACAATTAGCAATATGATCTAAAGAATGGTAATGTCTATCACCATCAGAATAATGTAAGTAAAGCTCTTGAAAAGCTTCTACAGCATCTCCTTTTGCATCAATTTTTGACCATAGATTTTGCCATTGAGTAAACATAGTATGTTTTAATTTGATTCTTCCAAAAGCATATTCTGAAACATATGATCTGACTACTCCTTGCCAATTCACTGGTCCAACAAGACCTTTAACCATACTAGAACTTACTTCTGCAAGATCTCTTGGAGGCATTAAAAAAACAGTTTGTATTTTTCGGCTTATATCTCCATTAACGTATCTCATTCCTCGTTCGTATTCATAATCACTTTCTGTACGAATACCGCGAAGGATAAAAGAAGCGTTCATTTTTTGAGCATAGTCGATTAAAAACTCATTATGGAAAATTTTTATTTCTACATCTTCTGGTAATACATTTTCCAAAATACGTTGTCTATCTCCAAGAGAAAAACAACACTTTTTAGCAGGATTAGTTCCAATTGCAACAATCAAATAATCAAACAGTTCTCGACCTTGTTGAATCATCCATAGATGACCATTAGTTAGAGGATCAAAAGTTCCAGCATAAATAGCAGTAATCATTTGCACTCCTTAATCGATCCATCAAAATCGGTATACAAAATTGTCACTGGATACTTTTCTAACAAACTTTTGCATTTTTTGCAAGGCTTGGCTATTGCTAAAGATACTTTGATCACTCTGACAACTAAAATATAAATATTTTCGAATCGGTCGAAAGCTTTTAGCTTATTTAATTTTTGAATTAAACACTCTTCGGCGTGTTCTGTAAATTTTTGATTTTTAACTCCAATTCTTCGATTGTGAGCTTTAGCGATGACTTGTCCACTTGCGGTGAAGGCAATGGCACTCACTTTAGCTCGTTTGACGTTACTGTAACGAGCATTTTTCTCCGCAAGTTTAAGTTTATTGGCTATCATACTATAGAGTGTCTAATAATATATTTTGCTGAAAAAGGAATTTGACGTAAAAAGATCAAAAACAAGTAATGAATTGGCTTTTTAAAACAGCACAAAATCACATCTTTGACCTTCGTAAGGATGGGAAACTCCTCTTAAGAGCCTCAGAACAAGATTGCTATCAAAAATTACAAGAGATACAGTCCTCGTCTGCTGATTGGGCCATGAAATATGAAGGATATACAATCACCGCGATGAACCAAGATTGGCGAGATTCGTATCAATGGTACGGACCTGATTCTAAAGCGAATTAATTTTTATCGAAATATCCATGTTTCCGTCCCCAATCTATCCATAACCCACCAATGTCGTAAAATTTCCCACGCATTTTATTCGGTATCTTTGGAGGGTCATCCACTAACTCATCCATTAACATAAACCAAATCCAACCATGTGCTCTTTGGATGCGACCAAGAGCATAAGAAATAATCTTTTGACCCATATTTTTTATTTTTTGAGCACTTGGATGTTCCATAGTTCGAGACATATTTGACAAGTATTGAGTGTCACGTTCCCATTGTTCCGCCGCAAGATAAAAATCTAATGGTTCACCTACTAAAAACTCATATTTTGGTTCTAATGATAATAACTCAAGTAATTCAGTCCCATCTCTCCACCTGTTCGCGGTGCAAAACAAACTCATTAAATGAGCTGCAATCGCACTTCCATAATTAACAGGTAATAAATGAATATCTTTAACTGTCTGTTCTTTATTCCCTGAGTTCCAAAGTGCTATAAAATGTTTAATATCCAAAGCCATAATAGTACCTCCAAGACTCAATTCTATTATTTTTTCTATAAAAGTCAAGGACTTTAACTCATATATTCCAATAATAATGGATGAGTTGGATACAAAGAATAGCACTTCTTGATAGGTTTAGTAATTTTTTTCTCATTGATGATGAACTTATTTTCGGCAATAGCGTAGGATATCACGAAGAATACCTTCAAAAAAGATTCAATCTTTCTCCATTTTTTGCCCAATTATTCCGTATGATTTTTCCTCGCGGAGCCGCTTCTTATGACACTTATAACAATAATCAAATGTTAATTGAGATGTCTTCTGAATTAAAACCATACATCCCTCAACTCGTTGATCGTTGGCATGTCTCTCCACAAGATAGACCCACTTGGGATTTTAATGATAGTCTTTATAAAGTAGATAAAGAACATGTAAAAAATAAGGTATTAGAATATATGGACTATGAAGATTTAGATGAATCAACTTTAAAATTCATTCAGCAATATTTGCCAGAACTATATCAAAAATTAAACCGAACCTCCGAGGTCGAGTAAAACCAATTCACCTTTTGAATTGTATCCTACATTATCATGATGAGCATCTATAGGGTCAAAACCATTACTCCACAAACACTCTCTCAATATCCTATAATCTAAGATTAATTTTTGATCGTAGTGAGAATCTAGCTGATCAAGGCAGTCTGAAGTTCTTTCTTGATCGTAACAATCATAAGCTGCACTTATCACTTCTTTTTGTTGTAGATTTAAAGGTGTAACTTTTTCCAGTTCTAATTTTGCTAGATGATCATTTAATATGACGGGAGAAGATAGAACTCTAACTGCACATGGTATAGGATTTTGGTATAATCTCTCCGCAGCCTCACATTCTGATAGATCGCTTGTATATTTAATGACAGATTCTGGGGTTTGATAAGCCATGCCCACATTTCCCTGTCCCAAGTAAGACATATCGGGATGCATCATTTCTTCTTTATTTGCTTCTTCTTCATTCATCGATTGGTCAATATTCCACGCTCCAAAATCTTGGGTTTCTTTACCTCTAAAAGGAATTTTATCCCTTGTCTTAAATGGAACGGGGAATGGTTTAGCTTGATTGAGTTTCTTTAACCAGTTCACCATCGTTCCTTTAGCGGCAAATTGAATATTTTGCAGAAATTTTCTTGATCTCCTGGAGCATCTCCCATGTTCAATGTCGAAGAATATCCTTCTACAAATAATCCATCAGGATGAATATTCAAAAAAGCAGCCCCAGTTGGAATTTCACCTTCTCGTAAAAGACGTTTATGAGAACAACCATAATGATCTGATACTTCGCAAAATCTATATTCTTCGCCGACTCGAACATATTTAAGATATAAAAATTCGCCTTCTGCAATCTTTTGTTTGATTTGATCTATTGAGATGCCAAGAGGCTCTAATTGAGCCACTTTTGTAGAAATAATTGATAGCATATCCATTATTTATGCCAAATCAGAGCCTATTCCTCTTTTAAACAAAAGATCCATCTGTTCTTGATGTTGGGTACTTATTCGCTTCCTCCACGGAACTAAAGTGCCTTCGTGGAAACTTACAAGTAGGTTCAGAATCTATCTGTTTTTCACAATGGGTACACTGCCCAAATCCCCATTTGGTTTGAAAAACTTCTTTTTGCACGATAGGAATCACTTCATTCATTTGTTTTCTCCTTGTAAAAAATTTAAACATACATTATCCTCCTGTAACAATTGAAGCTGCTGAAAAATGATACGACGATCACCATATACGATCTCGGTTGCGAGAGCCGTATATTGATAGCCTATATCTGGCTCTTGGAAAAGGGCATACTGAATGCCCGCTTTTTCTAATTTTTTAGAGAACTTGAAAAGCTGCTGTTCGTCGCGAGCTTCGCAAACGATGATATTCGGATGTCTAGTAATCTACGGTGGATGTTGAGAAAATTGTTCGAATACACTATGGCATGACTGGACAATTTTTTGCGGGAAAGATAAATCTTTACGAACTACAACATATACATATGGCTCTGGACTAATCTACGTAAATCCCATTTGGTTATCTCCTTCTTTAAGCTCTATATCTAACATTCGCAATATTATACCAGATTCCTTTCTTTAATCAAGTGAGGGCTCTAAACTCACAGTTTCTGCACGTTAAAGTTTTGCCAGTATGATCGGTGCCACATTTAGGACAGGTTATAAAGCCATAATTTTCTCGCCTAATTTTGATTTTTTCCTCAAGTTTTTTCATGCGAGCTTCCCATGCAGGAGAATCCCAATCCTCCTCATACGGCCAATCATCTGGACGTTTCCAATCAGGATTAACTAATTCTTTATTGCGTTCCATAAACTGCCCCTAACAGGATTCGCACCTATACCTAATCGATTTAGAGTCGATTTGCTCTGCTATTGAGCTATAGGGGCTTATTTAATTCATCGGAATCTTACCAAATATTAAATCAAATGTCAAATTTACAATGCTTTTCTCAAATTAGAACTCTATTTTCATTCGTTGAATCTGTCAATAGTGCTATTTCTCCATAATAAATAGCATCAGCAATTTGTTTCTTTTGTTTCTTTTGTATTTTAGTTACGTCTTTTACCTCCAATTGTCTTAGTAATCTTAGAATTTCTACTAGTTGTGTTTCTACCCTTATAGAACGTTTTACCAGAAATGCCTTACCCTCTAAATCATAAATATATTCAAAAAGTTCTTCTCCCTCTGAATAACTCAATCCACTATGTTCTTCTAATTTCCCTTCAAGGTGCTGCAATCGTGATGGAGTCATCTCAAGTGATGTAATCATCTCAAGGCCCTTTCTGAATAATAAATAACATCTTTAATAATCTTGCCAGGAGACTCAACGCATTTTAAATCTCGAACAACTTCTTCTAAATGTGTTTTAATTTTTCTTAATTTTGTAATTTCTTCTGCTTGCTCCTTCGCCAATCTCAGTAATCGATAGGCATTGTATTCTTCAATAACTCCACCATTATCCAAATCTGCTTCTGCAAGTTCAACTTCAGTTAATCTCATTTTATCCCCCAATTTTTAGTCATAATATGCTACAACATTAAACATTCACTTTCTCTTCAACTTCAGGTCTCGGATCTAACCATCCTCCTACACCTTCAATGTTTAACTCCATATCAGTAGGTAAAGTCTTCCATCCTTGAAAACCCTTCATCGGAATGGGATTAATCCATGTCCATGAATCTGCTTTCATCATGACATGATAGCCCTCTCCAAATTTACGATTGGTCGTACTGCAGGTCATCTCTCCCTCGGTAATTTTAGATACAACACAATAACCTCTAATGTATCCATCCTCAACATAAAAGACACGCGATCCAAATTTTAAGCCTTTGGGTCTTTTCGAAAAAGTACGAAAATAAAAGCCTCCTCCAGCATCTCTACAATGCTTAGCTTCAAGCTCTGCATTCTCCATTTCGTTCTTAGGGGTCGTAACTATGATATCACTTGGTTTTGACA
>ERZ1292625.182-Hain-H41-01um-R1-182-length-108418-cov-10_pt3 | contig 36258 bp, 41 predicted proteins | sample MGYA00564400_ERZ1292625 | MGnify/ENA primary metagenome ERZ1292625 (study PRJEB36523, sample SAMEA6512639) | groundwater metagenome | collected 2019-01-08 | study: AquaDiva: Metagenomics assemblies of 32 groundwater samples
GATGGGGGCCGCGCTGCTGTTTTCCGTCTAACGTAGTCAGAGCGTCACCGTAAACGTGAGATGGCCCGTTTGCCCGAGCGCGTTTTTTACATACACCTGATACTGACCGGGGGTCACCTGTTGTGCATAGGTCGCGCAGTACGTGCCGCTCGTCAACACATCGCACGGCGAGAGATATGCGGGGATGGTGAAGTATATCTGCGAACCGTTCTGCGAGACAAGGTGCTGCGTCCCGCCGATGCCGAAGTGCACGGTGTTGTCGTAGGTCGTGAAGCCGCTGCCCTGCAGGATGACCTGCGTACCGACGCGACCGGATTGCGGCGTGACGGACGAGAGCGATATCTGTCCGCTGCCCGAGCCCGACACGACGACCGTCGCGGTCGCGGTGTTGGACCGGCCGTTGAGATTGGAGACGGTGAACGTCACCGTGTATGTGCCGCTCGTCGCGTAGGAGTGCGTGAAGGTGAAGGTTTGGTTGCCCGTGTAATTAGTGGTCTGCGGCGCGGAAGCCGAGTAGCCGTACGTACCCTCATCGCCCCAGCGCACCGACACGTTTGTGTACGTGCTCTGGCCGGTCAGAATGTTGAGCGTCCACGTACCGGTGACACCAGTCGAGAGCGTCGAGGGACCGGAGACGTTGCTGATGGTCGGTGCATTCAAGCCGCCGAGCGCGTTCACGGTGAATGGAAGCGTGTTGCTCGTGTAGCCGGAGGCATTGCTTACCGAGACGGGATATGTGCCCAATCCGACGACTTGGGTGTTGTAGCCGTTCATGTTGGCGGGAACCGCGAAGGAAATCGCGCGACCGTCATTGGAGCCGATGTTGGTGATGATACCGTTGCCGAAGCGCACTGTGTTGCCGCTGGTCGTGAATCCGGAGCCGTAGACGGTCACCTGTGAGCCAACCGCGCCGTTGTCAGGGCTAAGCGTAGTGATGGCGAGCTGTGCGTTCTGGCACGGCGTGCCGTAGCCATAGGTGCCGCAACCGCCGCAATTGCCGTAGCCGGTCTGGTACGGATACACACAACCGCTGCCGCCCGTGAAGTTGATGACGTCGAGCGTGAGCGAGTTGCTCGAGCCGCGCGAATTGGCGACATACACCATCACCGAGCCGCTCACGTTTTGCGGAACGACGAACGAGAGTGAGCTGCCCGAGTACGAAGCGATGCCGGTAACCGGCGTCGAGCCGACGAATACCGAGTTGTTGTTGTAATCGAAGCCGCTGCCGGAAATAGTGACCGACGCGCCCGTGACGGCCGAGGTGACGCTCAGCGTGTCGATGTGCACCGCGCCGGTGACCGGATAGTTGTAGTTGTAATTGTAGTTGTAGTTATACGGATTGGTACCGCTGGTGTTGTATCCGTAGTTGAAACTATTGTTGTTGTAGGAAAACGGATTCGTGTAGTTGCTCACACTGCTTCCGCTCTGACCGGCCAGGCAGTTGCCTATCGCGGCGCGCGTCGCGCTGTCTGCGATGCCCGTCTGCGACAAGCCGCGCTGGCTCTGGAAGTTGCGCACCGCCGCATGGGTTGCGGCACCGAAATAGCCCGTTACCATCCATGAGCCGGAGCCGGGATAATTTTGCGCCACGAGGAAACTCTGGAGCGAAGTCACGTCGCTACCGCGCATGCCCACCGTGAGGTCGCGGTTGAGTGTCACACAGCCGGCCGAAACTGCCGGAGTGTAGGGAGGATAATAGGTCTGCGCCGATGCGACGGAGGCCGCAAAGAGCGAGAGAACTGCGACTGCGGAAACGAGTGATTTGTTCATATGTGGGTAAATAATGGCTCTATATCAAGGTTTCGCCTTGACGGGCTCATAAATTCAATGGCTAATACGGCCACCTTACCCCTACAGGCCAAAAAAGGCAAGCTGTGGAACAATCTACGTCCAAGTCAGACTGAATTGGCGGAAACCCACCTCTGTAGTATAAAGCGCGCAGCGTAAACGACTCATCACGTTACTCCACGGGAGAAATCGATGAAATCTTTCTCTGGTCTGCTGTGCTTCCTTGCGCTGGCGGGCGCTCTTGCGTCTACGACGCCGGTTTTCGCACAAACTGCTGCGCCGGCGAAGGAGCCGACGACGCACACACTATGGAACGCGATCGCCACCGCATCCTGGACCAGCAATCAATGGAGGAATGGTGTGCAGCGTGCGTACGCTGTGGCGTCCTTCGTCGAGCATCACTGGAGCCAAGCCGAGGCCGAAGCAGCCGCATTGCGCGACTGCAAGAAGCAAGGCGGAGTCCGGTGCAAGGTGCAGTCGTGGAGCCGCGGTTGCGGATTCGTCACGACCGGTGTTTCCTCACGTGGTGCCGGCTTCGAAGCCGGTGCAAACCCCGAAGAGCTCCTGCGCCGATGCAAGGCGAAAGGACTGAGGTGCGACCCACCGCGCGGTGCATGTTTTCCGACATGAGACGCGCCGGCGCCAAGCAAGCACAAAAAAGACCGCGGCACCGCCCGCGGTTTTTCTTTTTGGAAAGCTCAAGGTTATTTGTCGCGATGCTCCACGACTATCGTGCACTTGGCTACAAGCGCGGCGACGGCACCAAGCGCGGCAAGCGCGGGCACAATGAGCGCCGCCGCCGCGCCGATGGTCACCGGAAACTCTATGATGGTATTCCCCTCTTCGTTTTTGACGATAATGCGTCGTGCATTTCCCTCTTTGATGACTTTTTTGACGAACGACACCACGTCGTCGCCAGAGACCTTGAATTCTTCTGTGCTCATATGGTTCAGTATATCCGTCAGACAAAAATCGTCGAGATGCTCCGCAGCTCCTTGCGCAGCCGTTTGTGGCCGGGCACACAGCGCTCCACATGCCGCCAGAAACTGCCCGAGTGATTGAGCTCCAGCAAGTGGCACATTTCGTGCACGATAATGTATTCGGCGAGATGCGCCGGCAGCGCCATGATGCGGTAATTGAAACTCAAGTTCCCCTTGTGCGAACAGCTCCCCCATCGCGTCTTTTGCGCGCGGATAGTCACCGAGCGGAATGATACGCCGTACAATTCCGCATAGTATCCGCAGCGCTCGTGCGCAAACGCCAGCGCTTGTTTCTTGAGCTCCGGAATATCGCGGCGCGTGATGTGCACCACCGTGCGCCCTTTCGTCTCGTCCATTTTGCGCCGCACCCACGCCGCGTGCTTCGCGAGAAAATACTCAATGACACGGATGCCGAAGTACGACGGCGCGGTCACGACGAGCGCACCGTCCGGACTCACCTCCAGCCGCATGGCTTTCGCCCGTTTGCTACGTTTCAGTTTGTATTCCACTTCCCTATTCTACCGTAACGCCGCTGATGACCATCGGCTCTACCGGCCGGTCGTTCCCGCCGACCTCGCATTCCTCTATGGCGCGCACCGCATCCATGCCGTCTATCACGTGGCCGAAGACCGTGTGCTTGGTATTGAGAAAACTGTTCTCGGCGGTGTTGATGAAAAATTGCGAGCCGTTGGTATCGGGGCCGGCATTCGCCATCGCAATCGTCCCGATGTCGTTTTTGTTATTGCCGTGAATCTCGTCCTCGAATTTGTACCCCGGTCCGCCGGTACCCCAACGCTCCGCGAGCGCATCGTCTTTGGTCTGCGGATCGCCGCCCTGAATCATGAAATCCTTGATGACGCGGTGAAATTTGGTCCCGTCATAGAATCTCGATTTGGCGAGCTTCACAAAATTCGCGACCGTCGCCGGCGCGTCGGCCTCATAGAGCTCGATGACGATGTCGCCCTTGGTGGTCTTGAGTGTGGCTTTCATATTACTGCTCCTTCGGCCGTAACAGCGGAAAGAGTTGTGTCTCGTGCGCCGGACGGTTTTCGAGAAACGCGAACAACCGTTCCGAGACGCCGAAGCCGAATGCCGGCGGCATGCCGTGCTCGAGCGCGCGGACGTATTCCGTATCAAGCCGCTGCGCCTCGTCATCGCCCGCATCACGCAAAGCCTGCTGTTCGGCAAACCGCGCGAACTGGTCCTGCGGGTCGTTGAGCTCGCTGTATCCGTTGCCCACCTCGCTGCCGGCGAGAATTATCTGCACGCGATCCGCCTTCGCGGCATTCTCGGGCATGTGTTTGGCGAGGGGCGAGAGAAACACCGGCACGCCGCGCAAAAATGCCGGACCGCTGATACTCTTGCGTATTTTCTTCCACAAGTGGTCGATGGCACGCGCCTTGTTTGGAGAGTCGCCGAATGTAACGCTCGCATCTTTGGCGGCCTGCACCGCCTCATCTTCCGTGCAGGAAAGCGGGTCGATGCCGAATTCTTTTTGAATCAGCGAGCAAAAATCCACCTCGGGCCACTCTTCCGCAAAATCTACCTTGTGCCCGCCTATCTCAAATGTGTAGCGGCCGTATGTCTCCTTGGCGATATGGCGATACAACTCCTGCAGGAATTGCATACCTGATTTAGCGTCGGCAAAGGCCTCGTAGCTCTCAAGTTGCGTGTAATCCTGCAAGTGCTCGCGTGACTGGCCTTCGTTGCGGAACACGCGCCCTATCTCAAATACCTTGGGATATCCGGCGATGAGCAGCTTTTTCTGCCACAGCTCGCCGGCGCAGATGCGCAGATACACTTCGAGGTCGAGCGCATTGTGGTGCGTGACGAACGGCCGCGCGTCGGCGCCGCCCGGAGTCGTTTCGAGAACCGGTGTTTCCACTTCCAGAAAACCGCGGGAGAGATAAAATTCCCGTGCCGACTGCCAGAAGCGCGCGCGGCGCTCAAACATCGCCCGCACTTCAGGATTCAGTAAAATATCGAGATACCGCTCGCGCAATATTTTCTCTTCGTCTTTGAGTCCGAACCACGCCTCAGGTATCGGAAGAAGCGATTTGGAAAGCATCCGCCAGCTTTTCGCGAGCAGTGATTTCTCGCCGCGCTTTGTGGTGTATGCGGTACCGGTACACTCGATGAAATCACCCGCATCCACTGTCTCCCCAAATAGCGAAAATGCATCGTCGTCGGTTTCACCCTTCTGAAAAACGGCCTGTGTGCGTGCCGTGCCGTCAAACAGGTCGGCGAACATAATCCCGCCCTGCCCGCGCACCGACATCACGCGGCCTGCGAGCGTGACTGTTTTCTCGCCGAGTGCATCAAACCCGGCTAAAAACTGTGCGTTCGAGGTGTCGCGCGCGCTGTGCGACGGATACGGCTCCACTCCCGCCGCCTTAAGCTTTTCGAGCTTCTTGAGTCGCTCTCCGCGGATGTCGCTTTCGCTCATTGCGGCCAATAATACCACAAGGTCGTCTGCCCCGTTATGGATGTTTGAATCAAAAAACACCTCTCTACGCACCCGATTGCCACGCGGCGATGAAGTCGAACTGGTAAAGAAGATTCATGATATTGAGCGTCAAATTGTCGCGTATCTCGTAGGCCACCCACAACTCAAGGAAAAGCGCGAGCGCAATCACCGCCCATACCGCCATGCGCCGCGCGAGCAGAAATCCGAGCATCATCATGAGCGTGTCGGAGACGGAATTGATGATGCTGTCGCCGGTGTAACCCTGCGCGAGCGCCTGCTCGCGGTAATGACTGATGACCGTTGGCGTGTTTTCCAGTATCTCCCACGCCGCTTCAATTCCCGTGGCAAAAAGGAGCCGTGCCCACACAGACATTTTGGGGAAGAAATACGTGAGGAGTGCATAAAAGAGAATGCCATGAATGATATGCGAGAAGGAGTACCAGTCGGTGAGATGTTGCGAATTCCCCGCCGAGAGCACCACGCCCTCCCAGAGCTTCACATAGTCACATGTGCAAATCGCGGGCTGACCGAAAAGAAAAAGCGCGAACGCCTGTACGGCGACGAGGAGTGCGGCACCGAGCATGTAGACCCGCTCGTTCATTTGGGCAAAAGCGCCGCGCCGGATTCAAACGCGGTGCGAATCCACGAAATCTGTGCAAACCACGGACCGAGTATGCCGAGCGCTATCGTCGCGATGATGGCGGAGCCGATGAAAAAGCCGACACCGTAGATAATGCCCGCAAAAAACATGCGGCCCAGCGAATTTTGCCGCCGCACCTGTTTGTTGAGCATATCCAAATGCTCGATTATTTTGCTGTGTTGATCTTCCGGTCCCATGGTAATTCGCGTGTCAATCAGTCAGTATATCGCCTCCCGCATCCTCAGGCGTTGTGCACCTTGTTCCACACGGTCGAGAGAATAAAGCCGACCGCGTACCCGATACAAGAAGCGATGACAATGACCGTGAGCGCCGCTACCGCGTCAAACGGACCGAACACCGGGCCGGACTTCACCATGTGCGCCCACATCGAGAAATTTACAAGCGGCTGTGCCCAGCCGAGGAGAATCAAAACCGACCAAAGGATATGGAACCCGCCGAGCATTATGGCACCCACCAGCCCTGCATTGTGTGTATTTGTCTGCATAAAAATAGTGAAAGCTGCTAAGAGAGCTATTAATACGATAAGTCTACTCCTCTTTTGCCGCGTGGCGAGGCAACACACTATTCGCTTATTCGTGCGAATTAGAGAATAGTGATGACGGAACGGGCCGCGGGCGGCAGTTCGGCGGCGATTTTGTAGTACACGGAGAGACTTCGCTGTTCCCTGTCGACAATATCCGCCGCCGCGAGGAGTGCCAGGTGCCGGGACGTCGATTTGAAAGAAAGCTTAATCGCCCCGGCAATATCCCCGACGCTGGATTCTTTCCGTTTTTTCAAAAAACGCACGATGGCGACTCTCCTCCGGTTGGCCAGCGCCTTGAGCACCCGCTCGAGTTCCCGCTCGTTCATACAATCAGCATACAGGATGGCGCGTAGTGCTCGACCGGCCCTGTGGACTATTCCCTTATTCGTGCGAATAAGAGAATGGACAGACGGGGTGAAGTCAGCGGCGGAGCGGCGGGCCGCAGTGTCAGACTATTTTTCCTAGTTAACTATTCAACTATTCCCTTATTCGTGCGAATAAGAGAATAGTGAGGGATGAGGAGGGGGTGGGGTGGGGGGATGGAAAAATGGAAAATAAAAAAGAAAGATGGGGGTGGGAGGAAGGGAAAGATGGGATTGACGGGGGGTCAGGAAACGTGGGCGGAAATGTCGGGCCGGACGACATTGGGTCCCCCAAAGAATCCCCCAAAAACGAGCAACACAAACCCGACGATGTACTGTTCCATCCCCCAATTCTACACCCGCAAGCGAGGGGCAAAGCGTAAGCGCGCTTACACTTTCTCCGAGCGCCGCGGGTGAAAGCTTTGCTTACACCCTCACACGCGTTGACAGTAAATGAAACTGCAGTGGTATGATTTGTTTGTGATTCCGCCGATTGTCAAAATCTATGCGACATGGCTTGCCGCTGGTATTTCAGCCGTGCTGCTTATGATCGCAGCCACAGGAATAAGCAATAATTTCTTTCTGCTCCGCTTTGGCATCATGGTCTTTCTTTGTGTTCTCGCGATCAATTTCTTCATGCTGAACTACCGACAGCTTGCGCTTGCAAGCCTTGTCGCTGTACTCGTATTCAATCCATACATATATCCGCACCTGCCCCGACAGATTTGGGTCATTCTCGACATTGCCATTCTTGCGGGTGTTTTGTACGCCGCATATTGGGCAACAAATCCCTACAAGAAGGGCACGCGTTTTGAAGAGTATGTAGTGTCACTTTTCCCTGAATCAGAATTCGCGCTACAGGACCGAACGCGAGATCTGACTAAGCACACCGGGCGTTTCGTCGAATCAGACACTCATCCCGACCTCGTTTTCCGAGCGCTCCAGAGCGGCAGGACTTTCGCGGTCGAGTGCAAATATCGTAGCCGCTGGGGATATCAAGTTAACGGAGGTCAGGGTACATGGTGGAACCTGTACCAATTCGCCCGTTACGAGGAGTATCAAAAGCGCGCTAACATCCCTGTCTATGTCGCATTCGGAATTGGCGGCTCGCCCAAGAAACCAAACGAAGTTTACTTCCTCGAACTAGACCGCTTGCGCTTCCCTTTTCTTTTCCGCTCACTCATCAAATCCGGCAAAACTCCCGCAGTTTTCGTACAAGAACTCGCCTAAGACTTGTCTTAGGGAAACTGCCTGTGGATAAGTTTCGGGTTTCTTTCGGGTTACAATTAACAGTACATGCTCACGGGTAAGCAGCACAAAATCTATACGTACATTGACGAGGAAGTAACGAGGAAGGGCTTTGCTCCTACACTTAAAGAAATTGCCAAACACTTCAAACTCTCTTCGACAGCGACAGCGCATGAACACGTGGCCAGCTTGGAGGAAAAAGGGTATTTGCGTCGTTCCAAAGGTCGCGCTCGCGCGCTAGAGCTGGTGCCGATTGAACTTCCACTCCAGAAACTCACAATTCCCGGTCTCCTCTCCCCTGCTCCTAAACGCGCACCTCTCACGAAAAATCTAAACCGCACTTACCTTGGTGATGTGTTTGATCTTCTCGCTGAATTACCCGATGAGAGTGTTGATATGGTGTTTGGTGACCCCGATTACAATGTCGGCATAAAATACAACAATAATTCGTATACAACCAACTTTGAGAATTATATCGCCTGGTATATCGCCCTCGCACAGGAGTCAATGCGTATTCTCAAGAAAGATGGGAATTTTTTCATGATGAATTATCCTAAGCAAAATGCTCACTTGCGTGTTCACTACCTCGACAAGAAATTCCCACTCGTTTCTGAGTACGCGTGGGTATATAACACCAACGTGGGCCACACTCCTCAGCGATTCACAACAGCTCACCGCTCTATTCTCCACGTACGCAAGCAGGAAAAGAACAAATTTTTCAAAGACCAGGTCGCGCTTCCCTACAAGAATCCCAACGACCGAAGAATCAAAGAAAATCTAAAAAACGGCTCTGCAGGGCGCATGCCGTATTCGTGGTTTGAATTCAATCTCGTGAAGAATGTGAGCAAGGAAAAAACTGATCACGCCTGCCAAATACCTCAGAAGCTCACTGAGATGCTCATAAGGGCAACGACAAGGGAGCGGGACAAGGTGCTCGTCCTCTTCGGTGGCTCAGGTGCCGAGTTAGAAATCTGCAAGAATCTGAGGCGAGATTTCCTCTCTGCAGAAATCGACCCGAAATATCACGCGATGATAGAAGACCGCTTACAAAGTGGGGCTATCCACGAGAAATACAAACTCAAGAATGGCAAACGCCTAGCGCGAGGTGATGATTTTCGGGATAATCTTTGAATCAAATTCACCACTACGTAGCAAGAAGAGCGAGGCATAAAAACGCGCCCTGCCTGCACCGTTACTGGTTGTGCTCCCTTTCAACGTTTGAAGACGATACTTGATGGGAGATTTGACCTGGTCCGATGAATATTTATAGTTAAAATCCTCCTGAATCCACATCCACTTGAGCATCCTAAGGAAGAGCTCTGAGTCGATACCCGGGAGACTCGGGATAGCTCCAGTAATCGTATTGTGCTTGTAAACTTCGTCGAGGAGCTTACAGAATTCCGCGCTTTGAATTTTATTTTGCTCAAAATCTTCATAAAATTTCTTGTACGTGTAGTCACTCTTTTCCTGCGCGACACCGTTACGAAACGCAACGACTTCGAAATCGCATAAGTTGGCCCATTCGATAAAATTCTTTGGCTTGCTCTTGGTTTTGTAGGTACGCTTTATCATCTTACGTCCTGGATAGCGTATCGCAACAAGTGGGTTCTCGAGCGTACCCTCAACGACGAAAAGATGTGCACCAAGAACACTGTCCTTATGTCTACTGAGAAAGGCGGCGACTTCCTGGTAAATACGAGCCGTATCTTTAATGGTCAAAAGCTCCATAGCGGCACACTACCAGATCAGGAGAACACTGCCCACACGCTTTCATCTTGGGGAAACGTGAACGCCTCAAGCGCCGTTGAGGCGTTCCGCGGAGCTAGGTAGCCATTCGGCCGACGAAATGGACCACGTCTCCATGAAATAACGGGCTATATGTCTCGGGGCGCTTTCCGTTCAAGGTAAATCCAAGAGTTCCGGGCGGGTATGACGACGCTATCTCAGGATACTCCTCCATGACTGATATAAGCAATAAAGCGAACGACGCTGCTTCGCTCATGACGACAGGGTGCCCTGCCGTACCCGTCACCTTCTGTAACTCCGTATCAAATTGAATTGTAATGGTAATCGACGGTGGCATGTTGGATAAATAAATCATCCCACAAATCTTCATTTTGGCCTAGATTGCCCCGTGCAAACGGCCGAGGGGAAACCGGCGGGAGTTACGGAGTCGTGGTCGGCGCGGGGGCGGGTGTGCCCAACAGGAGCGATGCGCGGATTGTGTCGAATGCGGAGAGAAGCGCGGCGCGGTCGAATTCGCGGACGGCGCCCGGCTCGCCTTGCGCCGGATAATTGACGATATTGCCCGAGTGGATGAAGTAGCGCACAGCGATGCACGGCGAGCTACCCTGAAGCGCATAGACCGACTCTTCGTAGATATTGCCCGCCGCCGCGCCCGAGGATGTCGCGACGGAGTATGTGGTACTCGCGAACGTCTCTGAGTGCGGATGCACGTTGGCCGCGAGGTAAATGTCGCCCGTGCACTTCTTGGCCCGCGGGAGCCACTCGACGGAGAGGTACGTATCGCTCGAAAGATTGGTGCCCGTCGCCATCGAGCCGGGGATGGTGAACTTCACACCGCTAATCGGCTTCTTGGGATTCACCTGGTCATATATGTATGAAGCATCCGCCGTATAGCCCGCAGGATACGTAATCGAGAACGTGGATGTGGCATAGGTATCGGTGGCCGGCTGCTGTACGGTGGGAGTAGGCGCACTGCCGGTGCCCTTTGCCTTCAAAAGGTAGTAGCCGCCGCCCAGCACAAGGATAATAAGAATCGCCCCGATGATGTATTTGGCCATGTCCTCAAATCATCCCACAAATCAGAGCTTTGGGAAACTGGGCAAAAAGTTCAGCGGCCCCCCGGCAAAGCCCGGCCGCCCCACGTTCCCGCTATGCGGCCCTGCCACTGTTAGCCGATGAAGAAAAGGAGGTAGAGACCGATGACGGCGACTAGCGCCCCGAGTATGGGGAAATATCTTGTGGGCATCCGCTTCGCCATGTCGTGGAGCCACTCTGGCGCAAGGATGTATGCGATACCCTTGATGAGGATTGCCCACGCGACGACCGTGACGAAGAGCGACAGCGGGTCGTTCCCGGTGTCTCCGCGCAACACGAGTGCCGAGCCGCCCAAGAGCAGGATTGCGCCCACGACGTAGGTGATGGCGCGGTGCTCGAATAAATCTTTTATCACACCCGTCAGCGTCTTCCCCCGCGTCACGACAAAGATGCCGCTGACCGTGAAATACACGCCCAACAACTTCGCCACTAAAATGGTTGTTTCCATATAAAATATCTATTGCTAATAGGGCCACAAGAGCCTTAGCGAAATTGTATACCTCCGGCAGGCGCCGCAGGCGACTTATCTACACCCGTCTCCGGCCCGCCTGAGCTTCGTCATTGAACCGGGTTTGACACGAGGGCGGCACGGACGCATAGTTCGCACGGTTTCAACCAAGCTCTTTGACACCAAAGAGCTCAAACGGAGGCATTGCCTATGCGCATTTCCTTCATACGGGCGATGCTCATCGGCATCGCTCTCGTCACGATGACAACCACCGCGCCCGCGACTCAACCGCTACGCAAAGAACAGGTGGACCTGCTACTCTGCCTGGCCGCCGACGTCTCACGAAGCGTCAACTACGAGCGCTTCCAACTCCAGCGCAACGGCTATGCCGCCGCGCTCGTCGACAAGCGGGTACTGCAGGCCATCAGCTCGGGTCCGCTCGGGCGTATCGGTGTCGTCTACATCGAATGGTCGGGACAGGTGGAGCAGAAAACCGTCGTAGAATGGGCAATCATCGACGGATTCGACTCGGGACAGCACTTCGCGGAGCAATTGATCGAGGTGCCGCGGCCGTTTACGGGCATGACGGCCATCGGCACTGCAATCGAGTCTTGCCTGCAGGCCCTCTACGAGGCACCCTACGATGCCGAGCGAAAGACCGTCGATGTATCAGGTGACGGAGCCAACAACGATGGTCGCGAACCGGCCGACGCACGCAATGACGCCGTTCGCGAGGGTGTCGTCGTCAATGGGCTTCCAATCCTGACTCCGCTCGCTCTATCGCGGCATCCGAACCACACCCATCCGCCCGGTGGACTCGAAGAGTATTTCCGAGTCAACGTGAGAGGTGGCCCCGGCTCGTTTGTCGTGGTCGCGGAAGACCACCAGTCGTTCGCGGCGGCAATCGTGAAGAAAATGATTGCCGAGATTGCCATACGGTGGTGAGTATCTGTATATCGATACCGAGGCCGGCGCTTGCGCCGGCCTCTTCGTTTGCGGGAAACCGGACTTTATACCACCGCGAAGCGGCGGCGGTCGCGTAGATATGAGAGGAATGTAAGGAAGGCAAAGATGGCAGGAATCCAGTAGCCCGGCAGGTAGAGCTGGGCCATATCCCAGAGACTTATCCACTGGATAGAGACGGTGCCCGAGACGGTCGCGACGTTATCAAGCAGATTTTGGTCCTGCGTCTGCACCGCTTTCTGCCAGTCCTGCGCGGATTTGATATTGGCATCGGCATTTTTGAGCTGTGCGCTGTACGACGCGTTTTCGTTCGCAAGTTGCTGGTTGAGAGAATACAGATCATTCGACAACGATTGTATCTGGATTTGCACATCGTACGTTTGCGTCTGTGCGCGCAACACGGCGAGACGGGATGCGATTGCGTCAATCTGCGACTGGAGCGACTTCAGAGTGTTCGCGTGTGCGCTCACGATATTTTGGCGAGCGGTTTTGTAATTCGCGAGAGTGTCGTCTGCCTGCTCCTGCTGAGCTTCGATGCTTTGCTTTTGCGGCAAAAGATTTTGTGATGAGACATTGACCGTGAGGAACCGGCTGTTCACCAAGCTTTCGAGCTCGGTGCGGAATGCATCGTACTTGCTCTGCGGAATCACAAAGCCCACGGAGCCGTACTGCGGAGAGCTCGACTCCTGGTCGATGCGGCCATCGTACCCGCGCACGGTCGTCACGACACGGCGTGTAAGGCCCTGCACATCGCGCGTGCGCATGGATGCGTTGTAATTCACTTTGAGAAATTCACGCGTGTCGGTCACGGGCACGTCCTGGTTGTAGTACGGGTACGGATATCTGTCCGGATAATAGGCTTTCGAGTCCATCATAGCCGGCGAGGGAGCGCTCGATGCGCCACTTTCTCTCACCGCCATATCTACCGCAGTGGGAGGCACGGCCATTTCGACGCTCGTATAGCTCATTCCCCCTCCTAGCCCCATCATCTGCGTGACGTACCGGCCGCCCGAATCGTTGACGGCGAAAAAGGTAACGACCGTAAGGAGTCCGAGCACGATGGTAAGCCACGAGATACGGCTCAGGGAGAAATGCCGGGGAGTGGATTCGTCGGTCATACCAGAGTTTCAATTATACAGCATGAAAACAGAGGGTCGCGCGCTACTACAGAGGCTGTCATACCCCTTATAGACGCGCGGGGCACGTGAATCTTTCAGCGCAGATTCATGAAGACGGTCCGCCGGCTTTTTCGTTCTCGGAAATCGGGTTGACTTGAAGTGCCATAGGCTGTAGAAATCTGACAGCCAAGGAGACCTCGCATGCAGAAATCATCGTCTGCGAACGCTCACGGTATCGAGAAAGACCGGTCGAAACGGCCGTGGAAATTTCCGGAGCCGAAACGGGTCATGAACCCGATAGAAATCTTCTTCAAATATAAAGACGGACCGTTCTACTATCAGTACAAGACCGACGGGACGCTGTCGCGGATGCTGGTCTGCGATACCGAGACGGAGCGTGACGCAATGATGCGCAACATCCGTCTCGGCGCAAAGATGTACATCGACGGTTCGGTGAAGAAACCGAAAAATGTGTCGAGGGTAATGCTCTTGGGCGAGAAAATCCGCTCGGCCGAACAGCTGAAACGGCAGTTCGAAAGAGGTCCGTTCCACTTTCAGGTTCTCGTACATCCGGTATCCAAAATCGGGACATGCGACAATCCGGAGATGCTCGAGGCGCTTCTGTGCGAAGCAGCCGGCAAGCACGATATCGTCGTCCGCCCGCTCTGACGGGACCTGCGGCCGCCGTTCCGGCGGCCGCTTTTGACATCCGCTTGACCGCCGTCCGGTACCATGCGACAACTCGGTTGCTGGTGCCCCAAGCGTACGGGCCCTCAGATGCGGTGCGGGATACATGGAAAGCATCCCGTGCCGATGGATCTTCTGACGGGATGGTGGTCCAAGCCCACCGGCATCACGCTACCCCCCCCTCCCGCCTCGCCGGGAGTGGGGTACGACTTTTCATAGTGCCGACAAGCGCTCCGCCATCCCCGCGAGGTCTGCGGCAAGCGGGCTCTCCGGCCACTTGGCCAATAATTTTTCTATCACTCGCAGAGAATGGCCGACTGTTTTCTCTTTGGGCTCGCTGAAGCGCTCGAATACCACATCACCGCCGACCGCATGATCTTCAAGCGTCTCGGCGTTGTTGGCGATGATGTCGGCGGATTTCACCAACACCGAATCGTTGCTGAACGTGTCGATATGGTCGAGTGCCTCACGCTTACGCTCATCCCACGGCACGCTCTTGGACACTTCCGTCACGCTCTCGACGAGCTCCGCGACCGTCGCCCCAAAACGCTCCCCGAGCATTTCGCGCGATACTCTTTTGTGCGCGACACTGTCTTCGATGGTGTCATGGAGAATGCCCGCGATTATCACGTCTTGCGACGCGCCGGCGCGCGCGAGAATGAGGCCGACCGTGAGCGGGTGCGAAATGTACGGGATGTCTTTGCCTTTGCGCTTCTGCTTCTGGTACACCTCGTGCGTCTTCATCATGAAGCGGATAGCAAGCTGCATCTTGGGGGTGAATACCTGCATGCATTGAATATGGCACGAATGCGGCGTTTACAAAAGAAGCCCGCCCGGCGCACTGCCGGGGCGATTTTGTGTTACTCGTACCGCAGGGCTTCGATGGGATTTTTGCGGCTCGCCTGACGCGCAGGATAGATGCCGAAGACAAGGCCGACGAGCGTCGAGACGCCGACCGCAAGCAACGCGCCGACGTACGGGAAGGTAAACGTCCATTCGATACCGAGCGCCGAGCCAAGTGCAAGCGTAATGAGAAAGCCGAGGCTCGAGCCGATGAGCACTCCGGCGATGCCGCCGGCGACCGTGAGAAAAATCGCTTCTGTAAGGAATTGGCGGAGGATATCGCTATCGGTCGCACCCACCGCTTTGCGCAAGCCGATTTCCCGCGTGCGCTCGGTGACCGAGACAAGCATGATATTCATGACTCCGATGCCGCCGACGACGAGCGAGATGGCGACCACCATGGTGAGGAATGCGGTGAGCGCACTCAAGATTGTCTGCACCTGCTCGACGATGCCCTGTTGTGTCACGACGAAGAAATCGTCTTTGGCCGGATCCGTGATGTGATGCGCGGCGCGCAGGGTGAGGGTGATGTCCTCTACCATGCGCGGCACCGCTGCGGCCGATGAGGCGCGCACCATCACCTCGTGGTAATAATCGATGCCGAGAAGGTACGTCTGCGCGGATGTATATGGGATGATGGCGAGCTTGTTGAGGTCGAAGAGCGAGACCTGTCCCTTGGACGGCAATACACCGACGACGCGGAAATTGCGGTCTCCTATCTTCACATTTTTGCCTATAGGATCGTTGAATCCGAAAAGGTCTTCGGCGACGCCTGAGCCGATGACGACGACGCTCGCCTTGCCGTCGATGTCCGCCTGCGTGAAAAATTCTCCCTCCTCAGGAAATACTCCGAAGACATCGCCCATAAACTGCGCCGACCAGCCGAGGACTTCCGGATGCGACGTGTAGCTCCCGTACGTGACCGAGCCCGGTACGATGAGCGCGGGCACCGCCGCGATAAGGTCGGGAACATTGGTCTTTTGTCTGAGCAACTCGACGTCGCGGGCTTTGAGCGAATTGGCGAAAAGCGTCTGTGCAAAATCGCTGGGACCGGTCGGCTGTCTGCCCGGCCGCACGACCACGAGGTCGGCACCCAGTCCGCCGAGCTGTCCAGTGATAACCGTCTGCGCGCCTGCGCCGAGCGACATGATGAGGACGATTGCGGCTACGCCGATGACGATGCCGAGGATGGTGAGCGCCGAGCGTCCTTTGTTGGCGCCGAGCGCGCCCAGTGATGTTTTGATGAGAAGAAGTGAATTCATGGTGTTTATTTGACGAGTCCGCCGTGGTTGCGGCGCTCGACTGTGCGGTCGCTCTCAAGGAGGCCGTCTTTGAGTGTGATGATGCGGTCGGCGTATTCGGCGGTGTAGGTCTCGTGCGTCACAAGGATTACCGTGTGACCGTTGTTGTGCAGGTCGTCGATGAGCTCGAGCACCTGCGTGCCGGATTTGGAGTCGAGATTGCCCGTCGGTTCGTCGGCGAATATCACGTCGGGGTCGTTGATGAGCGCGCGAGCGATGGCCACGCGCTGGCGCTCACCACCGGAAAGCTGCGAGGGTTGGAAATGCATACGATGTGAGAGCCCGACACTCTCGACGGCACGCGCCGCGCGCGCATCCCATTCAAACTCCGGCACATCGGAATACAGGAGCGGCAGCTTCACATTTTCGAGCACGGAGATGCGCGGTAACAGGTTGAACGATTGGAACACGAACCCGATGCGGTTGTTGCGTATTTTCGCGCTCTCTTGCGAGGTATATGCGCCGACCTGCTGGCCGTCGAAAAAGTACTCGCCGGCGGTCGGCCGATCGAGGAAGCCGAGAATGTGCAGAAGCGTGGATTTGCCGCTCCCAGACGGCCCCATGATGGAGACGAATTCGCCTTTTTTGATGGTGAAACTGATGCCGTGCAGAACGCCCGTCTGCACCTCGCCTGTATCGTAGCTTTTTTGGAGGCGACGCACGTCGATGAGGTCCATACCGCTACCGTGTCGTATAGGTGACCACATTCTCCCCTTCTTTGACCCCGCTCAGAAGCTCGAGCGAGCCGTCGGCGCCCTGAATACCGGTTGTCACTTCACGCTCCGCGGTCGTGCCGTTCGCGAGCAACATTTTTATGTATGATTTCCCGCTGTTCTGATAGACAGCGCGCGCGGGCACCGAAATAGCACTGTCGCGGGTGGCAGTGACGATGTCCACATTTGCGGTCATGCCGGATTTCACCGGCTCTTTTGATTCGCCTATCGAGAGCGCGACTTTGTATGTGGAGACTCCTTCGAGCACGGTCTCCGCCGGATCGATGGAGAGCACCGTGGCGACAAAGGGCACCGTGTCGCCGTAAGCATCGAGCGTCACGCGTGCCGGATTCCCCATGGCTACCTTGGCAATATCCGCCTCCGGCACGTATGTCTCTATCTCATAGCTCCCCTGCGAGGAAACGGAAACAAGGGTTGTATTAGAGCTCACGGCCGCACCGGCTTTGGCGTCTTGCCGTGTGACGAGACCGGAAAATGGCGCGCGCAGAACTGTCTTCCCGAGCTGAGCCTGTATCACCTGCACGTTGGCGCGGGCCGCATTCACCGTCGCTTCTTGAGCGGCGATTGCCTGCGGTGTCGAGCCGGCGCGCTTCAATTCGAGCTGGGACTGCAACTGCTGCACGGTGATTTTCTGCGACGCAATACTCTGCGACGTGCCGTTGAGATTGCTGATGGCGGTATTGATCTCGGAGAGCGCTGTCGCCGCCGACGTCTTGTAATCTGCGAGCGTAGCTGCGGAAAGGTTGGTGCCGCTGTTGAGTGTGGCGTTCACGTCTTGAATGAGAGTGCGCATGACGGCGAGATGCGCGATGCCGTTCGCGATAGCAGCTTCAAGCGTCGCGATGCCGGAGGACGGAGAAATCGCGGCAAGCTCAAGCTGCCAATCATTGAGCGCCGTGCCGCTGAGTACGCGCTCAGTGGCCGCGTCGGTGGCCGATTGTGAATTGCTTGTAGAATACGTGAGCTGTGGATTGGTCCCGTCTGCATTCGAAAAGACGCCGTTGAGCTGAGTACGAACGGCGTCGGTGCCCTTTGCGAGACCGTCGGAGAGCGTGTCGCTAATGCCCGCATACATATTGGCGAGGTCTTGCCTCGCTTTGTCCACCGCCGCCTGCGACGCGGCGATATCCGAGGGTTGTGCGCCTACCCTGAGTCCGTCGAGTGTCGCCAGTGCCGAATCGGCCTGCGCCTGCGCCTGCGCAAGCTGGGCCGATAGGTCGCTGCTCTCGAGTCGCACGAGCGACTGGCCTGCGGCTACCGCCTGCCCGACGCGCGCGTCGACAGAGACGACGCGCCCCGAGACGCTAAAGGCGAGGTCAACACTCTCCTGCGCCTGCACTTTGCCTGTGACGCTTACAATCTGTTCCATCGGAGCGGCTTTCAAGACCACTGATTCATACGGGGACGGCGCGGGGCGGGTCTTGAGATACACGAAACCGACTGCGATTACAGCCACCGCGATGACGGCATATTGCTTCCAGCTGAGAGAGAATAGGGATGAAAATCTGAACACCGGGGCAGTATAGCCTAAGTGCCTTGTTCAATCTAGAAAGGGGTTTTGCCGTCGAAAACACTCTTCAGCGGATGCCGGTATCGCACGAGATATTTACGACTGTATACCCTGTCCCGCCGACCGTGGCCGAAGGATGCTCGCAGCGCGGCAGCATGCTTTCGCCCGCACCGAGTATGTACTCGCCCGGCGGTAGAGATATCTGGAACGAGCCGTCCGTGCCCGAGCGCGTCACCGCAAACGGGGTCACCGGGTTGTTCGCACGGAACACGGCCACCGTCGTTGCATACGGTTGGGCCGCGCATTGCGGTTGCGGAGGATTTTGTTCCACCGGACAGGTCGGGCTGGTTAAGACGGTGCCGCGCACGCCGGAGTTGTACGGAAGAATCCCGCCCCCGCCTGAGGAATCAGCGACACACGTACCTCCGGTATCAGGTCGCGACGTGAAGAGCTGGCAGTGGTACCCGGCGACACACACCGACGCATTTTGGATGAATCCGCCGCAGTGCTCGCCCGCGCCGACGACCGGCGCCGTGCTTGAGGCCGTTTCCGGACATGCCGCGAATTCACAGTTCGGTCCCGTGCGACCGACATAGCTGCCGTCGGGGCAGAGCTTCACTTCCATGGTACATGCGACGCCTTGGAGCGCACCTTCCGGCACGAGGAACATGACGATGCCGAGTAAGACGAGAAGTATGAGAAGCGCGATGAGGAGCGCGCGTATTGATGCGAACATTACCTACATCATACACATAAAACACATGAATTTCGTGTGACGACACAACCGAGATCAGCGTTGTTTTTGTACTGCCTCCAGGCCCTTCGCCGCACGATGCATCCGCGCAAATGCCGATTCCGGGAAGTTGGGGACGTTGTGCATCATATCTGCCCCATGTACACGCCGATTTTTCTCTTCCGTTTTAACAATATTTTGTCCAAGCGAACCGCGAGCCTTCTCGCGTTGTTCCGCAAGTTTCGAACTAAAACCGGGCGTGAAGGTCAGTAAATCATATTGCCCCCGCACCTCGGTGACTTTCAAATTCTCAGGGATAGGTACCCCCGCATACAGATTCTTCAGCACATTACTAATGGCCTCTTTCTTGAGCCGGATATCACCCGGCTCCATATGAACATTGATTCCCTTTTCGGCCAGCACCGGGAACACTTGCCTGACGAATTTCTGTTCGTTCAGAATCGTCGTAAACAAATAATTGCGGCCTGAAAGAATGTCGGCGCCCAGCTCCCACGCACCCGTTGCGAAGAATCCTCCGAATGTACGTACCTTTCTTGTAGAAGCCGCACCGGGAGTCTGGCCCGGGGCTGTGTCTATTCGTACTTGCAGGAACGGCGCTGGCCGCTCGCTCTTTTCAATATTCAAGTCCTGCGTGACAGCATGTTCGTTGACCAAATGTTTGGCGGTTTCTACAGCAAACCCTCCCGCCATTGAAATGCCCCGGAAGTATAGCGCGGTTTGTTTTGCCTCCGCCGCGTCATGAGGCAAAACCGATCTTACGAAACCCGCATACATTTTCCCGAATTCGTCATATGCATGGTTGTCTTTCAGACTACCCACAAATTTTTCCGAGATTACGCCCGTCTGGCTCGTAGGGGCACCGACGGTGTAAATCTGATGCGAATGCGGCTCAATACCTTTTTGGATATCTTCAAAAGCCGCCGGCAGTTCGCCTAGCACGCGATGCATCGCTTGCTCGAAAAAAATGTAAGGGGTGCCACCGCTCGTCGGCATCGAGAAGTTGCTGAAAATGAAATCTTTTTCATGTTTTGTTCTCTCCTCCGGACCACGTTCACTCAACCGCGGGAGAGGCTTCTTCGTTACACGCGCATAAAGCTTCTTCGCAATTTCTCCCGTGTCGATGACCGACCAGGGAAATCCGGCCTCCTGCTCCTTCGATTCATATAGATTCGTATTGCCGATGAGTTCTTCAAAGAATGAATATAATATTTCGCGAGCCGTTTCCGGATTCACGGGCTCAGGAGGAAGCGGATTCGGATTTTCTGCTGTCGGCGGCACTTTGAAATACTTATCGAGTCTTTCTTGGTCGTTCTCAAACGCCCGGAAAAATTCCACCGCTTTGTCTGCCGCAGCAAAAGAAATCCTGTCGCGCAGCAATTTCTCCTTTTTTGGTGAAAGACTTTCGACGCTCTTCATACTTCCAACAGTATCACCGCCGGGACCTAGGGCAATACCGAGCCCGATTGTAGCCGCCCCCTCGACGAACTTTCTCCGTGAGATTCGTGCTTTCTCGAAGTTCATGCGACCAGTATACCAACGGGTCCGGATTCATTGACAAATCATGCGAACGTCATACTGTGAAGACAGCGAAACTCGCAGAGGATAACGACCATGGCAAACGCCATCGCTCACGTCGCACGGAGCTTCCCCAACCTCTTCACACCGCTCCGCGTTCACAAGAAATACGCCTACAACTGGTTGTCCTATATGTTGGCAGCGATGATACTGCTTGCCGCCATCGCCGGGGCATTGCCCTGGTTCCACGTAAGCGGATTCTGGTGGTCAATCGTCGCGTTCGTCTGCAGTCTGGCCGTACTCATTGCAGCCAACTGGCTCGTGTTCTGGATGGTATCGGAAAATCGTAACGGCCGGCAATATATTTCGCCGAGCCGCATAGTCATCCTGGTCGCTGAATGCCCGCTCGTGTTTGGCGCGCTCGTCGCCATCGAATGGGCAATCATGTTCCTGGTCTGGTCCTAGGCTTCGGCTCATTTGGCTCGCCAGTGAACACATTGTGATTCTGTCGACAGGAGACCGTTCCGATGGAGCGGTCTCCAACTCTTTTGTGTGTGAAATTATTCCCCCTCCATGTCGAGGATGAGCGCGCCCCACGTGAAATTATTGGCGCCGTAGCCTTCTCCCGTCTCGGGATTGAAATACTCGCGGAAGCCGTTTGCCTCGATAAGTGTGCGGCTGCGTTCGCGAATCCAGGCCGCCTCCTTCTCGAATCCGTATGCGGACAGACCTTTGTACATGAACCAATGCGGCGCCATCCAGATGGGGCCGCGCCAAAATCTCTTCGGCCGGTACGCCGGCTCCTGCTTCGACGTCGTGCGGATGCCGAACGGCGAGCGGAATGTGCTTTCGTTGTAAAAATGATTCTTGACGACTGCCTCGGCCTCTTCACGTGTGTAGAGGCCGGCAAACAGCGGCGCGAAATGCGCCCACGTGGCGACGCGTAGCGGCACGTAGTCGTGCCCCATCGCCGACCAGTACACGCCGTCGGCGAAGAGCCGCTCGCGCATCGCGCCGCGAATGAGGTCGATGTGCTCTTTCGCAAAACGTTCACCTTCGTGGTGACCGAGTAAGTGCGCGATGTGACCGAACCGCTCGAGGTTTTTGACCAGAATGGTATTGAATGGCACGTCTTTTACCCAAAATGTTTTGCTCATGCAGAGTTCCGCCTCGAAATTGCAGAGGCGGTTTGCCCGCAACAGAGCCTGCCGCTTCCAAACGTGCATGTACATGTTGATATCCGGCCCCACGTGCATCGGCGCATCAAAACGCGGCGAGTTGTCTTCGCCGCTTTCATCCGGATTGATGATGCCCGCGAGATGGTGATACACGGGGTCGCGCTCATCGACCATGTATTTGTAGTGGGCGAAAAGCTGAGGATAGATTTCTTCGAGAAACGCCCTGTCGGGCGACAGCCGGTGGATTTGCCACGCCGCATAGGCCATCATCGGCGGCTGTGTGATGGAGCTCGTGCCCTTGAGTCCCCAGCCGTAGGTGTACGGCGGCCACACCGCCTTCCGCCAGAAAATCATGTGCGGGACCATGCCGCTCGGAAGCTGTCGCGCGAAGAGTGCGCGCAGTTCCGCCTTTGCCATGTCGGGCTCGAGGTGAGAGAGAATGATGGCGTGAAAACAACTATCCCACAGCCACTGGTGCGGATACGTGCCGCCGGAGGGCACGGTGAACGTGTGGCCGTGAGAGGTGCGCCTATTGCGGCGCATCAGCGCCGCCGCTTCCCTTCTGAAATCCATGCGCTAAAGTATAGCGCCTATTTTTGCTGACCTCCTCCGATTTGAGTAATTTCCCAGCCAGATTGCTATTTCCCAAATACTTCCTGAAGCTTGGTTCGTGTTTTTGGTCCCACAGAACCATAGCCGACGCTCTTGTCTGAACTAACAACGCCGTGTTTAATCTGAAACTTTTGCACTGCCTCTCTGGTCAATTGGCCGAAGTACCCGGAAACTGTACCATTAGGATATACCTCGCTATCAGTTGCGAGTATTTGTTGCAGTCGATACACATCGGATGACCTCATTCCAAATGCAAGATTTACACTAAACGAAGCGCTGCCAGAAGACGTAGGAATAGCGGGAGCGGCGGTGACGGAGCCAACTCCACCAAACACTTCTTGAAGCTTCGCGCGGGTTTTAGGACCAACATTACCGTAGCCCGCGTCACTCGGAGTAGCAACGCCATACTTCACTTGAAATCGCCCCACTGCTTTTTGAGTGAGAGGGCCATAGTAGCCAGAGATGGTACCTTCCGGATACACATCTTTATCTGATGCAAGCAATATTTGGAGACGACGTACATCTTCAGACGACGTGCCAAGAGACAGGTTTTTCAGAAAGACAGAGAAGGACGTGGGTTGGGCCGTTGCCGCAGATGTTGTTGTATCGGGGGTAGATGTAATCGGACGACAAGCCCCGCCGGACAGTATGTACCCTGTATTGCAGCTTCCTACGTGCCCAAGCGATCCGCCACCACCGATCAAAACACAGGTTGCGTTACCGCCGGAACCCGATAGCCTGTACCCGGCATTACAACTTGCCGCCCCACAGGTCGGGAAAGAATTGTATGAAGCAGTATTGGATAGCGCCGTACACAAACTGGTGCACTGAGTGGTCGCAGACGGACTCACCGTGTATGTCCCCGATGTCGTCGGCAGAGTTACAGCCGATGTTCCCGGAGTTGTATTTTCAGAACACGCTAATGTGGTTCCACTCTGGCTAACTTGAATAGATTTCACTGCACTATCGGATGATCCAACTTGAAACGCAGACCCTGGATTGGTAACCGTAAAAGCCCCGCTAGAAAACAGCCAGCTTTCCGACTCGGAACCGCTCAAAATAAGCATGTCAGCCGTACTCGCGCCGAACGTGACTCCTGCAACCGTTATGTTGCCATTGGCGACGAAATCATTGGTCGCGGCAAAGGCCATGACTGGCAAGAGCAACGGCAAAATTGTTATGAGAATCTTTTTCACAGTGAGAAAGGAATTAACCAGAAACTACCGCACCGCCATCCATGACCATGTGTTATCTGCTGGGTCTACCGTCCCCACATATCCGCCATTGAATACCGCTATCTGGATAGTATTGTCAGCTGTTGAAGAAGCACTGACCATAAAAATACCATCGTTGGTAATGTATGGGGTAACAAAGACTCTATGGCTTGTAGTTACGCCCGTTGCGGTACATGTTGCCATCGCTGTGGTACTTGCAATAATAGAGCCGATGGTTACCGTACAAGTACCAAACTGCATATCACTTACGACATCGCCAACACTGCTGACCTTAACGGTATGGAACGCAGTTGCTCCAGTCGAAGATGCGGTGGCAAAGTTAACAGCCCCGGTAGTCGTTAGGTTCTCGTCACCAAAGCTGATAGCGCCAGTGTCAGAGTTAATGGTAGGAAACTTGACCGTGCCGGTTGAGGATGCAGTGGTCAGAACAAGATTGCCTGTAAGAGTTGTCACGCCAGTAACATTGAGAGTTGAAATAAGCGAGAGAGCACCCGTGGAGGAAAACGTGGACGTTGCGGTACCACCAAAGTAGGCGGTGTCAAAAACAGAAAATCTCGTGGTTGACGCTTGACCGAGTGACGTGAGACCAGTGACACTTACTGTTCCGTCAGTACTGATATTACTTCCTATTGTTGTTGCGGCTTGCACTACGGTAACCACAAACAATACTGATAAAACAACCGAGAGAATTGCAGAAATAGGGCCAGTGTTTCGGTTTCGCAAGAATGTGTTAATTTTTGACATAGATAAACTTAGTTAGTAATAAATGTAAAAGCTTCAGTTAAGTAACTCCAACAATGCACAGTCTTCGCAAAGAAGACTAAGTCAATTATACCCCCCTTTCAACAATGCAAAAGCGGGTTGTGGATAGGATTTGTGCTTAATGACACAATCATACGTAACTCCGCCTCACTTTTCTGTCTTGAATACCGCACTCAGTGAGTATGCCTTCCTAGAGTGGTTCTCGTGAATAATCGACGCGTCTCGTGCGCGATAACCTCGCTCAAGTTGGCTGCGGGACAAGGATACTTTGGAAACCCTCGGTTTTCCAACGGGCTAAGTATAGCTCTGCCTTCCTCCACGGGAAACTCCCGTTTCCCGACCCCTTCCCATCCAATCCCCGTCGCAAAATTCGCGAGGCTCATTTTGCTGCGGGACTTGGATTCGAACCAAGATACACTGCTCCGGAGGCCCTAATGCCTTGTTTGTGTGCATTGCTGGCGGACTTGGACTGCGAACCACTGGGAAACCCACGGTTTTCCCATTCCTTCCTCCACGGGGAAACTACAGTTTCCCCGACCCCCTTCGCGTTCGAATCCTGCGCCCGCAGAAATTCGCTTCGCTCATTTGCTGCGGGACTTGGATTCGAACCAAGATACACTGCTCCAGAGGCAGTAGTCCTACCATTAGACGATCCCGCAATACTGCGAAACCGATGCGGCTCGCAATGCGGCGCATTCTAGCAGAAAGCGCGGATTATTTCAGCCTCGATGCCATCAGACCGTTTGCTGGGGCACGTACTCGGCATTTCCCGAGGCCTGCGCGGAGCGGGCGGTATAGAGCACAATGACAGACAGCACGACGAGCGCTGCGAGGATGAACCACGTGAAATACCGGTAGTGATTGACGGTGACCATAGCGCAAATTTTGCTGAACACGTTGCGCGCTATTGTAGCAGATTTACCCCGTGAGATATTCGTTGGACTGATGTGAATAACCCGGAGTTTTGTTAACTCCTGAGGCAGGTACGGCGGTCCTGCTGAAGCCGGATGGGAATTTCCCGTAAAGACCGCACTCCCGATGCGGAGAATTCGACCCGCAAGAGAAGTCCGTTGCGCACATCGTCGTTCCAGTATTGGTCGAAGATGAAGTTGCCGAGAGAGTAATAAATATTCTTGCCGTTGTATGTTTCGTGCTCCTCAACGACATGAGGATGCGAGCCGATGACGACTTCCGCTCCTGCGTCAATAAAACTATGGGCTAATTCGCGCGAATATGCCGATGAAGTCGTCGCATACTCTATCCCCCAGTGCGTGTAGACGACCGGCAGCTCGCCCGCCGCACGAGCTTCCCGGATTTGCCGGACAGTCGTCGACGATATACTCACATACCCAAGTATATTGGTATGTTCCGGCGGGGCGAATTCGTTGTAGTTGATAAAGGCAAGCGCAACTCCGTTCACCCTCTTGTGCAACACCGAGTGTTGCACAGGGTCGCCGAAATAGCCGACTCCGGCCGCGTCGAGATACCGTTTCGTCTCCTCGAGACCCCACGTACCGAAATTCAGTATGTGATTGTTGCCGATATTCACGATGCGAATGTTGTGCTCGTACAAAAGCCGCGCCGTCAGCACGGGAAATGTAAATGTGTAGTTGTTCTTTCCGCCGACGATACTGCCGACGCTGACAGACGATGTCGAGGTTATCGGGCCTTCGAGATTCGCGACGACGAAATCCGCATCGCGCAGAATGGGCCCGATGCAGGAAAAAATATAGTCGCCTCCTTTCTCATCAGTCGTGGTGCGAATCGTGCGGTCGAACATCATGTCACCCGCAAAAAGTACTGTCGCGCCCGTGTGCGGCAGCGGCGCCGCCTGATACGCGAGCATGTGCGCGGGGAACATGCCTACAATCGAAGCGATAACAAACGCGACGAACCCCGCGAGCCATTCCATTGTTATTGCAGAGATTGCCTGTGCGCACGTGCCAGAGCAAGCGTAAACGCTTTTTGTTCGCGCGCATCATCAGGCAGATTAGTAAAAACAGAAGCTTTACGGACACGTAGAGCGTGCATCAGCCTGTCGAGGTCTGCTTCCTTTTTGTTGTCGTCCATCGGTTCGGTAATTGCCTTCGCAAATCGTGCGACTTCATCACGCACCGATGCGTCAGCGGCAAGCATTTCGCGTGCCTGCTTTCCGTATTCCTGGGCAAGCGTCTCCATTGACGTTTTGGAACGGTCAAATCTTTCCTTTCGATTTATATATCCTTCCGGTGTTTTCCCTTCCCATGCAAAAGCCATATTTATTCGTTGTTAGGTTTATAAGAGGGATCACGTTCGCGAAGCCACTCCGCTCCCGGTTCGTCACCTGAATATATGTCGGCTGACTGCCCATCAGCCTTCTCAATGTGCATGCCACCTTCTCTCGGTAACATCTTTTCCACTTCCGCCGGGTCTTTGGTGATGGGAGCGTCCTTGAGCTCAACGTGAACCTTTTCGTCGGCTACTTGAGCGAACTCGGGCTTCGGTATACGGGCCGCCGCTTCGTTGGCGTCTTTCAAAAGACGTTCGACTGTCCTTTCGGTGCGTTTGTGCTGCTCCGGAAGTGCCATACGTACATTCTACCCCGTAATGCTGTCGAGGGAGTGGGGTTTGCCTTCGGCTATCGAGGCGTGCGTGATGCGGATGAATTGCACGTTTTTGCGGAATTCGGGAATCGTGCGTGCGCCCACATAGCCCATCCCTACCTGCACGCCGGAAGCGAGTGACGCGACGATTTCTTCCACGGGACCCTTGTACGGGACGAGTGCCTCTACGCCCTCCGGTACCGCTTTGCGGCCGTGTGTGAAGTAGCGCTCACGCCCCGAGGCGCTTTTGATGACGGCGGCCGAGCCCATACCGCGATACTCTTTGTACATTTCGACTCCTTTCTTCACTATCTTCCCCGGCGTCTCGTCGGTACCGGCAAACAGGTTGCCGCACATCACGGCCGAAGCGCCAGCGGCGAGCGCTTTGGCGATATCACCCGAATTGCGGATGCCGCCGTCGGCGATGACGGGTATTTTCTTTTTGGCACAAACGGCCGCGACATCGAGAATCGCCGAGAGCTGCGGCACCCCGACACCCGAAATAACGCGCGTCGTGCAGATAGAGCCGGGACCGACGCCGACCTTGACGGCGTCGACAAATCCTATGACCGCTTTCGCGGCCTCCCCAGTCGCGATGTTGCCGTAAATCATTTTTGCTTTTTTCAAACTCTTCTTTATTTTCTTGGCGCTCGCGACGACATTGAGATTGTGCCCGTGCGCGCAGTCGATGACTATCGCGCTCGCTCCGGCCTCGTCGAGCGCCTGCGCACGCTCTGCGGCAAACGGGCCGCACGCGGCAGCTACGGCGACGCCTGCGTCTCTCGCTTCGCGCACCATCCGCGCCTGCTCTTCTATGGAACAGTTGCGGTGGATGACACCGAGCCCGCCGAGTTTGCCGAGCGTAATGGCCATGCGCGCCTCCGTCACACGGTCCATCGCCGCGGAGAGAAACGGTAGCGCGAGCGGAATACCCGCAACAGTCGTTTTGAGTGACGCCTCCGATGGCTCCATGGCAGAGGCCGCAGGCCGGATGAGGACGTCGTCGAAGGTGTAGCCTTCGTCTACAACAGCTTGCTTGCTCGGATATGAGAAATTCTTTCTCATATCTCTCGCTGCGCTGCGCTGACAAATCCTTCTTTAATCTGTACTCCCATGCCTGAGTATACCCCGTGAGATAACGTGGTCTAGTGTGTTGAGGAGTTTTGCGTTCTTATCTCATGGGGTATAACACGCAGGTGTTCTGGTCAAGATTTGGATACAGTTGCCACCACGGCCATATGGTCGCTCACGCCGCCGACGAGCCGCACACCGGAGACCGTGTATGCCGGCGTAGAAAACAGACCGTCCACCATCTTGTTCTCAAGCTCGTGACCCCTCTCTCTCGCCGCGCGATGCAGAGTCAGGTCGAGACTCGTTTTGTACTGCGGAGGGATATTGTCGGTGTAAGCAGATGAAAGCATCGAGAATATTTCTCCGCCACGGGGCACATTGAAATCTCCGGCCAAGACGAAGCTCTCCATCGTGCCGAGAACCCGCATGAGCTCCCGCATATCCCGGCGCTGTTCATCGCTCGCACTGCCGTCGGGTGTCCACGTAAAATGCGTCGTCGCGATACGGAATACGGCACCGCCTTTCTCCACATCCACCCACGCGATGGCACGATACTCGTCGTTGTATGTGAGCAGTTCAGTGGCGCGGGACTCCGGTATCGTCCCGGCCTGTCCCACGTAATACTGTTCGCCGCGCGCCACAACGGGAATACGCAAAAATGTCCCCGTCCCATAGAGCGCGCCCGGGACGCCACCAAACTTGAGGCGCGACATCGGCGTAAAAATAAAGTCTACGGCACCGATAGCCGCCGCTATACGCGAAGCATCGTGTTGAAGTAATTCCTGCACGCACACGACGTCGGCCTTTTCCGCTTCCAGGAACGGAACGATGCGGTCGAGGTGTTTGGAGCGCTCAATGTTGAGCGAGATGAGTTTGATGGATACCGGCATCAGTTTGTGCGCTCCCTGGCCTGCCTGCGCAGGCAGGCCGCCTTGATGAAAGCGGTGAAGAGCGGATGCGGCGAGAGCGGGCGCGCGCGGAATTCCGGATGAAATTGCGTCCCGAGCATGAAAGGATGCACGCTGGCCGGTAACTCAGCGATTTCCATGAGGCGGCCATCGGGCGAACGGCCGGAGAACACGAGTCCGGCTTTCTCGAGCTGTCCGACGTAGTCGGGATTCACTTCGTAGCGATGGCGGTGGCGCTCCGAGATGGCTTTCTTTTCATACGATGCGTGCGCGATAGTGCCCTCTTTGATCTCGCACGGATACGCGCCGAGTCGCATGGTCCCGCCGTAGTCACGCTTCGCGAGCTTTGCTATCTGCTCGGGAAGTATCGCAATGACCGGATGCGGTGTCTTCGCGTTGATTTCTGTCGTATGCGCACCTGCGAGACCGGCGACATTGCGCGCGTATTCCACAGTCAGCAACTGCATGCCGTAGCAGAGCCCGAAGTACGGGATTTTGTTCTCGCGCACAAAACGGATGGCGTTGATCTTGCCCTCGACGCCGGTCTCTCCGAATCCGCCCGGCACCAGAATGCCGTCGTACTCCTTGAGTTCGGAAACTGATGAAGGATCGGTCTCGTACTTTTTCGCATTGAGCCAATCGATCTTCGCTTTTGTCCCGTTTGCCACTGCGGCGTATTTGATTGCCTCGATGACGGAGATGTATGCGTCGGAAAGTACGAAATCGCCGGTATCGAAGTATTTGCCGACAATGCCGATTTTCACCTCTCCGGTCCCATTGTGATATTTCTCCGCAAAGTGTTTCCACTCGCCGAAGTCCGATTGCTGGGTGACGCGTTTGCCAAGTGCGGTGAGCAGAATGTCGGAGAGCTTGTCGCGCTCGAAATTGAGTGGCACGTCGTAAATAGAGTCGACGTCGGGAGCGGAGATGATGTGGTCACTCTCCACATTGCACCAGATGGCCAATTTCTCTTTGCGTTTCTTATCCAAGGCATGCGTTGAGCGCGCAACGATAATATCGGGCTGAACCCCATAGGAATTGAGCTCACGCACGGCGTGCTGAGTCGGCCGTGTTTTCATTTCTCCAATCGTCGACGGCACCGGCAGGTAGGAGACCATGACAAAGAGAACGTCTTTCGGGTTTTTCATTTTGATTACGCGAGCCGCATCGATATAAAGAGCGTTTTGGAAATCGCCGATGGTACCACCTATTTCAACTACCGTGACGTCGGTCCCGCCTACGTGTCCCGATTTCCGGATGCGCTCGATAATCTCATCTCGCACATGCGGGATTGCTTCGACAAATTTTCCGGCATAGCCCAAGTTGCGCTCGCGTTCAATGACGGTCTTGTAGACCATGCCGCTCGTCATGTAATCCTCCGGCCCGAGGTCGCGGCCCAAAAAGCGCTCGTAGTTGCCCATGTCCTGATCAGTCTCCAGTCCGGAGTCGAGCACGAACACTTCACCGTGCTCCGTGGGATTCATCGTACCAGCGTCGACGTTGAGGTACGGATCTATTTTCATCAGGTTGACCTTGAGGCCGCGAGTAGAGAGTATTTTGCCTATCGAGGCCGTCGCGATGCCCTTGCCGACGCCCGACATGACGCCGCCTACGACGAATATATATTTGTGACCGTTCCGTGGACCCCGTTTTGCCGCCATATTACATCCGTAAATACCTACGCACCGCTAAATAACTGGAAAGCGAACCCAAGGCTATGCCGGAGAGCATCAGGACGAAGAACATGTACGCGAAATTATCCGTGAAGTAGGTGAATACATTGAACGCGCCGAGGAAATTCTGCGACGCGGGCCCGAGCCATGCGGCGAGCGGGTAGAGCACGAGGAGCACGGCGGTCGCGGACACAACACCGTACAGCAAACCCGCTATCATAAACGGCCCGCGCACGTACCAATGCGATGCGCCCACGAGATTCATCACCCCTATCTCGTCGCGGGAGGTGTAGATGGCGAGGCGGATTGTGTTGAATGTAATGAGGAGCGAGGCCAGTCCGAGGACGAGCGCCACGATGTAGCCGAGCCGGCGGCTGGTATCGATGATGGTAGTGAGCCGGTCGATGGCCGTTTTGTTCTGATAGAAATTCACTTTGTCGATGACGGCGCCGGAGCCCGTAGCGGCCGCCTGCATCGTATCGAGATATTTGGCGATGGATTCGTACTGCGACGTCTGCTTGGCCCGCACCTCGAGCGAAGCTCCCAAGGGGTTGCCGCCGAGTTCATCGAGCGCTTGAATCGTGAGCTGGTCGTTCTTGTGACGCGCGCGGAAATCGGAGAGCGCCTGCTCGCGGCTCACAAAATTGATGCTCGCGACCTCGGGAAGCGTCTTGAGTGAGTTTTGCACATCCATGATCTGCGCTTCGCTCGCTGTCGTCGTGAAGTACACCGAGACGTCCACTTTGTCAGTGAGCGACTTGAGGGTCGCCGTGAGGGCCGCGCCGGAGATAAGCAGGCCGGCGAGCACGAACAGCGTGATGGTCATGATGACAACGGCGGCAAGCGATATGAAACCGTTGCGCACGAATCCCGCGAGCCCGTAGCGCGCCACCCTTTTTGTATTCAGCCAGAGAGACATAAGGTTTTACTTATGAGCGTAGCGAATTAGTAATAACCTTACCCGACCACATTTTCCTACAGTCTTTCCCCTTTGATATGTTGTCTTGAAATGTCATAAACCCGTGATTTGTTGATTATATAGTGATTTGAAGAAAATGTAGGCGGGTCTAATGAAATATAGTCGCTTCGCTCCTTATTTCATAAGACGTATTTCCCCTGCTTATCGTCGCGGATAATGCGTCCCTGATCCATGGTGACCACGCGGCGGCCGGCGGAATCGACGACCGATTTGTTGTGTGTCGTGAGGAGTACGGTCGTACCGAGGTCGTTAATCTTTTTCAAAATCTCGACGACATCGTGCGTGTTGATGGGGTCGAGGTTCCCTGTCGGTTCGTCGGCGATGAGCACGTCGGGCTGATTCACAATTGCGCGCGCAATGGCGACACGCTGTTGCTCGCCGCCGGAGAGCTCGTGCGGGAAACTCCATATTTTGTCGGCAAGCCCGACGAGTTCAAGCACGTGCGGCACGTCGGCCTGAATGTCTTCATCGCTTTTCCCTGCCACTTCGAGAGCAAATGCGATGTTTTCGTACACATTTTTGGTCGGTAGAAGGCGAAAATCCTGAAAAATTGTGCCGATTTTGCGTCTGAGCTTGAGGAGGTCTTTGGACGTGAGCCGGTTTATCTGCTGGGAGCCGAAATACACAGACCCTTCCGTCGGCATGACCTCGGCGAACAACATTTTGAGGAGCGTGGTCTTGCCAGCGCCCGAGTGACCGACGATGGAGACAAATTCTCCGGGCTCGATATTGAGGACGATGTCGGCGACGGCCGGCGGCGCGCCATCAAAGTACACCTTCGTTACCTTGTCGAAGTAAATCATAAACAACGGTTTTGATTATAACGCCTAGAGAGCGAAACGCGAAAGTTCACTTTCGCGTTAAGCGAACGACGACGTTACACGTATGTATACCCCGTTATTTTGTTCTATCCAAAAGGCGCCTTGGCACCCCATACCTGAGCTATATACTGTATGCATGGAGAAGCCGAAAACCACAGATGGTGTTGCGGAGGAAAAGTGGAAACCGAACAAGACCGGTGAAGGAGTGGACACATATCCCGTTGACGGCAAAGAAGTCGAAATCACATGGAAGGAGTTTACGCCGACTGGTGAAAAACAGAGCGACGAAACGATTATTTTCCTGACCGGCTGGTCTGCAGGCGGGGCAAAAACACTTGAGCGTCTGTCGGGCCGTTTCGGCGAGAACGCAAACTGTATTTCGATGCAAGTGCGAACACGCACCGAAGGTACTGAATATGACCTTATGGCAGAGGCGCGAGGTGTCAGAGAAATGATATTGAGACGCGGCCTGAAGAAGGTCATCTTTGCCGGCCACTCCGAGGGTGGAACAAAGGCCGTCGACCTGATAAGCGTGCTTCAAAACGAGAATCCTGACATCGCCATACGCGGTCTCATCCTCATGGACCCGGCCGGCATGTACGAACAGACATCAGGTGAACTCGTCACAGCGTTCGTAAAGGATGCCATGGTGCAAACACCCCGGAGCATCGCGCAAAATATCTTCAACAATCCTTCCCTGGTCATCAAAGGTCTGCAGGCGAGCAGCGACATTATTTTCAGCGTATTGCGGGAAGCAGGTCGTAGCGGTACTGATTATCTCGCCAAATTGAAAGCACAAATACAAGGCATCGGTGAGAAGAATAATCATTACGCCGATGTCCGTTGCCCCATCGTTTTGATGCAGGGTGCGGACGATCCTGTTTCATCACACGAGCGTCTGATACCGGGTGCCGACCAGAAAAGTCTTTTTGAACGACGCGAACTTCTCAAGGAAACCTTCTTCCCCAATAGCCCGCGCGTTGATTGGGTCATTCCAAAAAAACTTGGTCACCATGGCCTTCCCCACTTCCGCGCCGACCAAGTCGGCAGAGTTTCTGTTGAACTCATCAACAGATACTGGCAAGAGGCCGAGACTGCAACTTCCGCGAAAGAATGATTACGCGGCCCGCTTCGATAGCTCTTCAACACCTTTTACGACTGCCTCTTGTACGTGCCCACTGAAAAGCACCTTGTGGTGGCCGTGGACCGGCACCTCCACATTCTTTGCACCCTCCAGAAAACTCCCCTTGGCGGCCCACACGTGATTATCATACTCAGGAATTATGGAGATTATCCGTTTATTGACCGCTTCATGTTTCTCCAAATCATGAATTATCTGACTATCAGCGAGCAATTCCCGGAATGAATCATGTGGAATGAGCTTCGCCATAGCCGAGCCCGAGAATGGCGTCGCTATGGCCACCATGCCGAGCACCCGCCCGTCCTGATTCTGATGCGCGAGCACATACTTGCCGATGAGACCGCCCTTGCTGTGAGCAACCAGTACTGCACCCTTCAATCCTTCCCGCTCGATGAGCCGGCGAACGTGCTCGGCGCCCTTTTCAACTTTTGGCGGAACATGCCCGCGGCCGGGAATGATGTGGACGATGTACGAACGCAACCTTTTCGCGGATGTCGGTATGCTGTACACGTTGTAGCCAAGTTCGGGAACAATATAGACGGGGTGACCCAAAAGAGAAATCTTATCCCCAATCTTCTTCATAAAACCCCATTTACCAAGAATGCCCGGTATCAGTATCACCGGCACTTTGCCGTCCACTCTAAGCCCCAGGTAGTGGGCCGGCGGCTCGCGATGAATGAGCATCGCCGCCGTACCGCGGAACATGTAGCCGTAGTCGACAAGCCAACTGCGGATTTTTCTGTGTAGGGCCATACACGAAATATAGCAGGAAAATCCTATGAGCCGGACGCCCCTTTCGCGTTTCGCTCAGCATCGATAAATGACTGGATATCACCTTCGAGCACTCTTTCGACGTCACGGCGTTCGTGCTCGGTGCGATGGTCTTTGACCATTTGGTACGGATGCAGGACGTACGAGCGAATCTGGCTTCCCCATTCGATTTTGGTAGTGGCGCCCGTGGACAAACCGCGATTTTCTTTGTCCGCAGCCTCCTCGCGTAGCCGGTAGAGCTTGCCGCGTATCATTTCGAGGGCCTTGTCGCGGTTCTGCGCTTGCGAACGCTCCGAGGTCACCTGTACCGCTATGCCGGTCGGTATATGGGTCATGCGCACCGCCGTATCGCGCTTGTTCACATTTTGCCCGCCCGGACCGCCGGAGCGCGCGACCGAAATATCAAGCTCGCTGTCGGGAATATGGAGTTCGCCTTGGTCGGGCAACTTCGGCAATACTTCCACGAGTGAAAATGATGTCTGCCGCTTTCCCGCCGAATTGAACGGCGACATGCGCACGAGCCGGTGCACTCCCGCTTCGTGCTTGAGTGTGCCGTACGGCCCGTCCCCGCCGGGCAGAGCCCTCTGGGCGGCGCCGAGCACTTCGAATGAGAGGCTGCGATATCCGCCCATCGGATTTTGATTGGAAGAGAGCATGGAGATTTTCCACCCCTTGCTTGCGACGTATTTGCCGTACATTTCAAAAAGGATGCGCGAGAAATCCTCGGCATCGTCACCGCCTGCGCCGGAAATGATAGTGAGAATGACATCGCTCTTATCGTACCCGCCGCCGCCCGCGAGCTTCGTCTTGAGTTCCTGATATTCCTTGAGGACCGCCTGCGCCTTGTCTTTGTCAGCCCAAAAATCCACCGCCCCCATCGCGGCTTCTATGTCTGCAATCTTCTTTTCGATTTCCGCTTTGTTCATGAGCCACCTCGGAGATTCGAACTCCGGACCTATGCTTTACGAAAGCATTGCTCTACCAACTGAGCTAAGGTGGCGATTCGCTAAGAATATATCACGGGTTAGGTTATTTTGAACCTCTAGCCATAAGTCGCCCTTCCCTGACTCGATTGCTGACGACACGATGCTTCCTACCATTTCCCCTGTTCAAACCTCCGTATGTCGGACTTAATGCGTCACAATTCGGGCAAAGCAAACGCAAATTGGATTCGACATTGTTCCGCCAGTTGCCGTCAATGTGGTCCGCAACCAAAGGGACTTGACCTGTTTTGGGATTTTGTTCTGACCATTTGCATAAACAACATTTATTGCCGTACTTACTTCTTAAGTACCTTTTAATGTGAAAAGAAACCGTCCCAATGCTGGATAACCCACTCATCTTGCCGTTCTTCCATTTCTCAATATATGTATTGAACTCGTATTCACGCTGACAAAGGTTGCTACAGTACTTATAGTAGGCACGATAAGGTTCTTTACCGCAAACGAGACAGGGTGTTCTGGGTTTTTTCGCGTTGACCATTCCAACATCATACCACCTATAAGACCCGATAGGGTCTGCAATTAACATATTGGGGATTTCGTGAGTCTCTATTGTACTCCGCTAGAACCTACTTTAGCAAAAATCTCGACTGACTTCGCACGCGCCGCGCGCGTGGTGGCTTGGGACTGCAATGTGCGCCCCGATTGCGTGGCAACTCTGAACCCCGCCACGCGCGGAGTACCGCGCGTCCCGCCCTCTCGCCTTGCCGCTCCTCATTCTGATTTTTTTGCGAGGGGGGGAATATCTAAAAAGGAATGGGCGGCAAAGGCGAGGGGCGGC
>ERZ1292625.1051-Hain-H41-01um-R1-1051-length-36233-cov-10_pt1 | contig 36233 bp, 64 predicted proteins | sample MGYA00564400_ERZ1292625 | MGnify/ENA primary metagenome ERZ1292625 (study PRJEB36523, sample SAMEA6512639) | groundwater metagenome | collected 2019-01-08 | study: AquaDiva: Metagenomics assemblies of 32 groundwater samples
TGGCGATGCGGGAGACGACGGAGGCAACGTTCGCGACTCGGACGTCGAGCCGCGTGTCATCAGAACGGCTGAACCGACGGTCAGAAACCCGATGATGGCGACCATGACGACCGGGCCTGTTGTCGGTGACTGATACCGCTGTTCACTCATGCTAGCTCCTCAGCGCCAAGCGTCTTGCTGATCGACGAAAATGTCGATACCGCCTACTACCGATTGCAGATACACGCAGAGGGTGACGCAGTCGGCGTCATCAAGAGACGCGTGCACAATGCGCTTACGCCACTTGGCTTTCGGCCGCGCGTACTTGGTCACGAAGAAGGTCGCGAAACCGTCTTCGCGAATGCCCCCGCCGATGCCCAGCATATGGGCGTCGGCAAACGCGATGAACCCGTCCAGCAAGCGCCCGTGCTCGGCGTGACGATGGGCGATCTCCGCTTCGGTCTCATCGTCCTTGCCGGCGCCCGGCAACTGAAACTCGATTGTCGCGCCCATCAGCACGAACTCGCCACGATGCAGCTTCTTGCGCAGACGCTTGTTCATGGGCGGCTCAGGCAGCGGTCAGGTCGAGGGCGCGTGCCATCGCGCGCACGGTCGTCACGAATAGCTCATCTTTCTTCTGTTGCTCGGGCGGCAGGTCGCTGTATGCGACCATGCACGGGTGTTCTTTCTTTCCCGGGTCTTTCACGGCGCCGTACTTCCAGCCGGCGGCCTGCTTCTCGGCAAGCCAGCTCTCGTGCGACTGCTCGGGCGTATTGCCACGCAGCGCGCCCTCGACGCCTTTGACCACGCCCGTCTTCTGCCAGTCGGGCGATGCGTGCCACTCGGCATGCGAGAAGTCGCCGAGCGCAAAGCAGTACACACGATTGACTTCGTGCGCCGCTTGCGCGCAGGCGAACACCTTCAGTACACGGCCCTTCATGATCTCGGTCTCCTTGAGTTGGGGATGTGAATGGAGCCCACGGTCGGAGTTGAACCAACAACCACCTATTTACAGGGTAGGTGCTCTGCCAGGTTGAGCTACGTGGGCGAATGTTAGGATGGTTAGCTGCGCGCGGCGCCGCACCACTTGCATCGATCGGTCAGGAGCTTGTTGGCGACGGCAGTCCAAGCGTCGCGCGCGACTTGATTGAGCGTCCACCAAGACACGTCCGAGCCGGTCTCTTTGGAGAACGTCTCGTACGCGATTTGCGCAGGCCCTGCAATGTCTGCCGGCATACGCGAAGGCTGCCCTTGTCCCTGACTCATGACGCCGACGCTGAGGTAATGCGCTCACGATCCTTCTTCATCTGATCGGTCTCGCGCCACCAGCACTCTTTGGTCTCGATGAGGCGGGGGAACGTGTCGCGGATGCGCTCGTGCATGGTGTGGCACAGGGCACGCCACTCGGCGACCGACAGGACCAAGTCGCACGTCGGGCGATGATAGTCCTTGCAGCCGCAGTTACACCGGATGCCCTGCTCGTATTGCCACTCGCTGAGCGAGAGGTGGAAGATCGGCGCGATGTACTCGGATTCGAACTTGACGGGCGCGGTGACATCGACGGCGGCGAACTTGGCGGGCTTGCTCATGGTGCTTGTTCCTGGACTTTCTTGTTCACGGCATCAACGCCATCGAGCGCGTCGTTGATCTTCTCACGCAGCGCGCGCATCTCTTGCTCACTCAACTCGATGTCGAACTGCTTCTCTTGCGCGTCGTCCGGGGGATTGCTGCCCCAGAGATGGAGGTGAAACGTGTGAACGAGCTGCCCGCCAAACACGTCGACGAGCAGGCCGCTGCGACTCGCGCTCTTGGTCGACTGCCTCGACACCTGCAGCATGCACGAGAGCGCGGGTGTCTTGCCGGCAGTGCGCACGAACCAACGTCCGGAAGCTTTCATCGTGACACCATCATTGCGGCCGTTGCAAGAAACTTCGCTTGACGTGCCTGATCTCGTTTCGCTCGTTCGAGCATCTCGTCACGCAGGGCAGCGCACGGCTTCGACCAGAGCCACTGATGGCTTACCAGGTGCTGCTCGAAAAAGCGATCGATCATCAGAACGGCGAACGTCCCTTCTGAGTCGTCATCGCTGCCTCCATGAGACGTTTCGTCTCGGCGTCGTGAGGCGCCATCGCTGCGTCCATGCGCCGTTGCATCTCGGCATCGCGCTTCTTCAGCGTCGCATTCATTACGTCCATGACGCGTTTGATCTCGTTGTCGAGCACGGCAAGACGCGCGGCTTCCTTTTTTGCCCACGTGATGTCGTCTTCCTCTCCCCGCTCGCCTTCCAAACAGGCGCGCTCGACGTGCCCAGCGACGAGCATGCCTTCGGCTTCATCGCATGCGCGATGATGCTCTTCATACGCACGGCAACGCTCCTCGTAAGAGGGTAGCCTCTCCAAGCCAAAGGCCTCGCGCGCTTTCTCGAAGGGCGGCGGTTCGGCGTCTTTGGACGCAGCGGCAGCTGAAGCTTCGGCTTGGACCGTGCGGATGTCGCCCTCGAACTTGCGCAACACCAACGCGTGGGCACGGGCCTTGGCGTCGTCGAGGGCGCGCTCGGCGGTGAGGACGGTGGCGTACATGGCCTCGGCCTCGCGGTCGCCGAGCAAGCCCAGGCGGTGTGCGATCTCTACCAAGCACTCAGACGGATGCGGCTGGCCTCTGCGGTCTGGCGCTGCTGCGCGAAGAATGTCGCACTGCGCCTTGAACGTGAGCGACTTCCAGCGAGGGCTGTGAGGCATTTGGTGATCCTATCTCTTTCGAAGTGTGCGTGTCAACTGTCGTTCGTTTCGTCGGCGTTGCCGACCTTGCGGTTGCCGGCGTGATACTCCTCGGCGAGCAGCAAGAGGGGAGCCCACTTCAGGTACTCGGCGCGCGTGCGAGGGTCGGCGAAGAACTGTTTGAAGTCGCCCGGCGTGTACGCGCTCACGTTGAGTAGCTTCGACTTGTGAGCCACAAGCTTGCAGGCGACGGACGGAGTTTGATAGCGCGCGCGCGTGTTCTCCTTCTGCCACTCGAAGCTGCACGCTGCCTTCGTTACACGCACGACCCGTGCGAGCTTGCCAGGGCCGGGGTTGCCGCAGGGACGATGGCGCTCCACAGTGCTGTACCAATCGCGCTCCGAAAACTTCCAGCTGTGCGTCTCTTTGTAGTGGTTGTACTTGTCAGCCTCGTGCTCTTCCCAGGCAAGCTCTTGGCCAACGGCGATGTCGCCCACCTTGAACTTCGCGTTGAGACGCGCGCGATAGGCTTCGAAGTCGGGCTTGTCACCCACGACGAGCGTGCGCGCATCGTCGTATACGAGTTCGAGTGCGGACATGAAACCGCCATGCGTGCCGAGCACCCATGGCGGATGCGGCGCGAACACGGGTGACCGGTCAAGCAAACCTTGGAGCACGAGCACGACGCGATTGTGCTTGCCGACGGTCGTCTCGATGCGCGCGGCGCAGTCGTCGTAGTGCACCGAGTCTTGATTGAACTCGACATACCCGTACGTCTCGTCACTCGGACCACTAATACCAGGATACGGAGGACACGATTCGCCCAACGCGGCCTCTTCTTCCTTGCGGCCCCATACCGTCTCCGGCTTCAGAGCCTCCTTCATTTTTTCAACGCGTGCCTGATACGCGTCGTACGCCGCGCGCCTCTTCTTGAATTCGGCAACCTCGCGCGCGTAGTCTTCCTTCATCCCCGTCAGCTCGTCTCGCGTGAGGATGGGGCCCTCGTGACGGGGGCGGAAAAACAGGTTGCCACGGTCAAGCTTCTGCGCATCGAGATCAGGAAAGAGCTGCGCGTCGAACTCGATGCCCGTGCGCAGTCGAAAGACCTGCTCTCCGTTGCGGAAATAGAGGAACGTGAAGGCGTCGAGCTTCACCAGCTCGGCGATGTGAAGGAAGTCGCCGAACGTCCAGCCTTCACGCTCTTTCTTGTCACGTCGCACACGGAACGCGATCATGCATCGCGGAAACGGCAAGAGTCGCGCGAGGTTGTCTTTGCGACAGAGCCAGGCATCGAAGTCGGCGATATCCTTGAACGACATTCCGCCGGTCTCGTATTGCGCGAGGCACTCTTCGTCCATGTACGCACGTCGCTGCATCAGCCGAATCTTTTCGGTGAGCGCAGCGGGCGCTCCGTCGGCGATCTGCACGACCGACTCGACGAGGCCCGCGTACAGCTCGACGTTGAAGATGCGCCCTTCGATCTTGTCCATCACCCCGCGCATGCCGTCGGCGCGTGCTTCCCAAGGGATGAGTTTTGCTTTCATCCACGTCGCAAGTTGCAGATGCGACGTCTCAATCTGCCGAAAGAGGGCGGGCAACGTCTTATTCTTCGCCGTCACCAGCGCCTTCTTGTACGACTCGACGGGCTCGTTGCTCTGGCCATAGAGCGCCATCGCGGCGACCTCGTCCCCACCGGCAACGTCGCCTCCGGCAAGCGAGCCTGCGACGCTGCCCATGTGCAGGCGCGCGACCTCGCGTTGCACGTCGAGCATGAGTCCGTGCGTTCTCTTCTGCATGACCGTGAGCTTCTGATCGAACGCTGCTTCCGGATTCTCGACGTACGTGCATTGCGTCTCGAAGACGTCGAAGTGAATTCGTATCGAGTGCGTCGTGCTTTGCGTCTTCTGCGGCGCCATGTCCGGCCCCGTCATCTTCACGTAGTTGCTGCCGACGTGCGTGACGCACATGATCTTATCGAACGACGGCGGACGTGCGGCCTTGCGTGCCTCTGCTTCCTCTCGGCGAGCCTTCGCCCGCTCCGACTCTCGGATGTTCAAGAGACGCCGGCGTGCCTCGCTACGCTTAGCCCATGCTTGATACACGGGCGACTTGTCGCGCTCAAAGTACCCTACGGCAGTAGGCTCTTCCTCTTCGGGATACGCCGCCTCGTCTTCTTTACGCTCCACACGGATCGTTTCTTCGTCCGGGCTCTGGTCTTCCTCGTCGTACCAGGCGCGGTCTTCTTCCCGCACAGTGACCCAGTACCAGTCGCCGATCGCGAGCTTGCGCAGACCGTCAACGACTTCGGCGTCCTTCGCCGGCGCCTTCTCCACGACCGCGAGCACTTCGGCAGAGTCGTCGTGAGACATCACTTCCTCACGGGGCCGTTCTTCTCGCCGTCGACGTAGTGCGACCACAAGGCCCACGTCACCGCAGCTATGTCTTGTCGCGCCATCAAAGCCAACATCATCGACGCGCTGATGCCGCTCCGCTTGCAGTACGTCGCGCACGTCTCGCCTTCCAACACGGAAGGCATCGGCCCCGGTAGCGGAGGCACGGCCGCGCTCGCGAGCACGGCGATGGCGGCGAGCGCGCTCGGATCTTGGACGGCGCGTACGCGCTCGGCGACGGTGTGGCGATGGTCGTACACCCAGGCAGCGCGTTCGACATCGATCGCGTACCGCAAGACAGCGCGACCCTTACCGCCGATCATGCATCGAGCCGTGCCAGCAGTCAGACCCTTTTTGTCGACCGCCATGTTCTTGCTCTTGCTTTGAAGCATGCTGTTCTTCACCCAGCCGAGGATCCAGCTGCGGTTCGTCTCTCCAATGATCCACATCTGCCGCCAATGCTCACGCCAGATGGGAGGCCCCGAGCTGTAGATCTTCCCATTCGCAGGCTTCGTGTAAACACGACGGTTCTCATCGAAGACCCAAACGCTGTCGCCGATGGTCGTCGACGCGGTGGTTGCTTTGGCAGACGGCGGTGTTTTCTTGGCGGTCTTCATAACTTCTTCCTGAGCGTCGCTGAGGCACGCACTACCACTTCCTTTGCGACCTGCGATCTCCACAACGTAGCGGAGACCAGAGAGGTCCCATCTTTCCACGGAGTGATGGCCAGGCGTGAGCTGCGCAAGAAGCTCTGTCGCGCATGAGAGGCAGATGCTCGAACGGATGTTGCGGTGCGGGCGGCGATAGTTCCCGCCGCCGGCGCGCCTCGCGGGATAGGTCTCGCGACGCTTGTTACACTGACGACAGCGGCCGATGACGGTCATGGCCGCTCTTGGAAATGCAGAGCAATTCGCTCTTCAGATGAAAAGATGATATCGCCGGGAGAGATCAACGCGAGACTTCCAAACTGACTCGCGATGGCTTCGGCCTTATGTCGAATACCAACCCAAAGGGCGAGCGTGTTCACGAGTCGGCGTTCGTCTTCAAGGTTGATGACGAGGCCCTTCTCCAGAATGTGCGCGTAGCCGTCGGCGCGCCCGTAGGCGAAGAGGATGAGTTCTTTGGCAGTGAAACTCTTCATCGGAATGGGCGTGCTCATCGGAGCTGCTCACGCGCTGCGAACTCGGCCATCTCGTGGAGCCGGGTCGCGACGAGGGTCAGCGCTTCGCGCTTGGCGGCCGTGATGTCTTTCGCCTCCAGCTCGTACTGGCCATCGACGACGCCGGCGCACACGAGCAGCCACTGGTCTTTGGGATAGTGGATGTGGCGGGTCACGGCGATGCGCAAGCCGCAGGGCCCCTTCATCTCCCAGGTCTTGGGCGCGCGGTCGGTCGCGTCTTGCGAGTGCGCGGAGATGTCATTCCATTTCGCCATGACGCCTACTTTCTCTCTAGAGGGTCGAAGCAAAAGAGACAGCTGTCACGACAGGGGTCGACCGCGGGGCGGTAGACGCAGTGACCCGTCGGACTTTTCTCGCAGTCCCACTCACGCGGCATGTCGAGTTCGCGCGACTTGAACGCGCTCGACAGCGATGTGTTGACGAGCCCAGTCGCCGTGTCTTCATACTCGCCTTCGAGATTGTCCAACTCGCTTTCCAGATCATTTATCTCGCTTTGAATTCGCGATCTTTCGTCTTGGAACGCGAGCAGTACGCTCGGCACGTAGCAGGGAGGCGGCGGCCTACGCTTCTTGGTTGCCATGATGATCACCGGAAGGTGGAGAAGAAGCGGCCGCTGCCGCTCGGGTTGTTGAACGTCTGCCAGTATGCGAGCTTGAGCGTGACGAGCGCCTCTTGGGCCTCGACGGGGAAGAGCACCCGGCGCGCGGCCTGGTCCTTCTCCTGCGCGTTGTAAGCGCCGCTGTGTTGCTCGCCGCGGTCGAGCATGCCGTGCGGCGCGTTCTTGACGGCGGTCGCGAGCTTGCTGCGCGCCTTGTCGTCCAGTCGGAGACCCTCCAGAGAGGCAAGACGCAGCGCCTCGGTGGCGATGGCCACCTTGAGCGCCTCGCGCTTCTGAAAGAGCGCCTCGCGCTTGTCGAACTTGGCTTGCTCCTTCACGTCGCGCGCTGCGCGCTTCTCGGCGACAACGGCAGCGCGCTCAGCCTTCTTCTGGCGCTCGACGTCGAGCACCTCGTCGAACGAACGCACGGGCTTCTTCACCCAGCGCGCGATCCAACCCTCGATGCGCGCGATCTCGCGATCGAGCATCTTGATCTCGAACTTCGTCTCTCCGATTTCGCGCTCGACCTTGCGCTCGAACTCGTAGGGCATCGTGACGCCCACGGCCCACATATCGTAGACGTCGCGATGAGGGCTCGTGCGACGCGACGCGAACTCGTTGTACTCCTGAAAGTACAAGATGGCCCCCGCCTTCAGCGCAGCCAGATGCTCCTCGAAGCTCGCCTTCCTCGCATGCAGTCCATGCAAGTAGGGCTTCAGCGGCTCGCACGAGGTCTCGTACGGGACCTCGTTGACGACCATGCAGTCGCCGTGAATGCGCCCGTCGCCGGGGCGCTTGAACCCGTGGTGCACGAGCACCAGCTCGTCGCGCTTGACCGCGTCGTAGTCCTGGTAGTGGCGCAGGGCGTTGGTCGTGAGCTTGAAGTCTCCCTCGCAGAGGGCGCAGAAGCCGACGTGTCGCGTAGCGGTCTCGGGCTCGGGCTTCTTGGCGGCTGAAGACTTCGGCATCTGGGCTCCTGATGAGGCGAAGGGGCTGTCCCGCGCCTGAAGAGAGCCTAAGGGCTCTCTCGGTTCATGTCAAGTGTCCGACACGTCAGGCGTTACGCCGACTGAAATTCGCCGGCGAGCGCTGGGTCCTGGGCCAGGTGGTAGGCCGCCTCGGCTTCCGTGAGGAGCTTCCACCCATCGGCAGTCAGCTCGTAGCGCCGCAGCGCACGAACGCGACGCACGTAGCCGCCGCCCGCGAGCCGCGCCAGACGCCGCACGCGGCTGCCGACGCGCTCGAAGGGGAGGTCGCCTGCGCTGCGCGCCATCTCGGCGAGCAGGCCGTACTCGAACCGAGTCATCCGCAGACAGATGATCTCCCGGCCGCGGGCCAGGATGCGGTTTGCGTGGCGGTAAGCTTCGAGGACGGGGGCGTGGCCGGTGGTGCGCGACCGTTCGACGGCGGGGGGCGTGGAGGCGCTCATTGGTCGTCCTCCACGGCAATCTCAGACTCCTCGTCTTCGGCCGCGCACTCCTCACAGGTCTCCCGAGCTTGCTCGGAGTGGTCGTGACAGATTTCCTTGACCTTCAGTCGGTCGCCGTCGTCCTCGCCATCGTCCTCGCCCTCGTCAGAGTAGCGCCTAGCGATAGCCTCCTGGGCTTCTTCAGGGGAAAAGAAGCCACCCTCGACGCAGCCTTCATTGTTGAAAATTACGTACTCGGTGCTCATGGCGCTGTCCTTGTAGGGCGAAGGGGCTGTCCCACGCCTGAAGAGAGTCTAAGTACGTACGTCTTTCGTGTCAAGTGTCGGACGGACCTGACGGACGCGATGGATCGTCGCCCCAGTCGCTGTCGCCGCCTGGACCCCTGACGTCGCCCGGGACGAGCTTCGGGGTCGCGAGATAGCGACCGTCGTCGAACGGGGTGATGCCCAAGAACTGGCGCATCATCCTGTCGCGCGTCGCCTCCCCCTCCATCATCGTCTTCGTTGCAAGCGCGAGCGCCGCCTCGGCCTTGTCCAGACGATCCGCAAGATGCTCAACGCCTTCCATCAGCGAGCGTTCGAGGGCGGTCAGCTCCGCGAACGGCGACGGAAGGTGAATGCCATGCCGAGAACGTGTCGTCTTCATCCGAAAAGCATGACCATGCGACACGCGAGCGTCAAGTGTCCGACAGTCAGGTCACTCAGCTCACTTCGCGAGGTACTTTTCTTCGGCCACGGCGAGCACTTCGAGGAGATCGGCATCGAGGTGTCGCGCGCCGCACTGGTCACACGTTGGGATCGTGAGGTTGGCGGGGATGACGAAGCGACCGCGGTCGCCCCGCATCGTGCGGCCAGGTTTTGCAACAGGGCGCAGGATGCCGACGTTGCACTGCTCGCAGACGGCATCAGCCATCATGACCGCCCGACGCAAACATGGCTTTGCGCAACGCTGTCTTGCCCACTAGCTCGGTGAACACGACGGCGGCGTCGTAGCTGTCGCGATACGCGTAGCGGCGCCCGCGGGCGATATCGAGAATTTCGCGGCCGCGACAGACGAACGGGCCCGAACGAATCGAACGTCCCGTGACCAGGAGCGATGCCAGTTCGAACGTCGAGCGAAACGGCGGCAGTGCTTTTGAAGACGTCGAGGTCATTGGCCGCCCACCACGCCGAGCACGACGTACAAGACGACCCGGTCGAGGCGCTGCTCGACGCGGATCACCTCGTACTCGCGCAAACCATCGCTCGACTTCAGCAACTCACCCGCGACCAGCGCTCCGCCGTAGAGCGCTGAAGGGAAGCCGTCGAGCGTCTCGTCCGACACAGCATCACGCACTTCGATCGGCACCACCGCGAGCATGCGGTCGGTCGAGCAGCCGTTGTCGTGGTCGTTGTCTTTCTTTGACATCGTTCGATGTAGTCGAGAGAGTGAGTTGCGCACGAGAGTTGTTGATGCGCGGTCGTCGAAACGAAGAGACTACGCTATCCTGACAGCATGTTCGAGTTCGCTGCATTCGTCTTGGGTCTGTTCGGTGTCCAGCAGCTGGTGTCGTCCAGCGTCGAAGCTCGTTCGACGCCCGCGGCCGCGCCTCCGGCAACCACGCCGGCGGTAGCTACGCCTGCTGCAGCTGCGCCTGCAACAGCGGCAGCGGCCACGCCGGAAGCGAGCGCGCCTGCGGAAGCAGCGTCACCGGCCGCGACAGCCTCGCCCGCATCGAGCACGGCGCCCGCGCCGACAGACACCGTCGACTTCGGCGTGCCGGGCGCCCCGCCACCGAAAGCGTACTTCGTCAAGATGGCCGACGGCATCCAGACCTTCGACGAGGGCAAGGTCCCGGACCTGCCCCATCGCCTCTCCTACTACCAGACGCAGAGCACCGAGACGCTCGCAGGCACGGGCGGCGTACGACGCGTCACGGGCGCGCTTCGTAGCACGCCTGCAGGTGACAAGAGCATCTTCACCACTGTCGACAAGACGACGGGACCCGATACCGTCGAGCGTGTCTTCATGGCGATCGATGCGGTCTCGGCCATTGCGTCATCGAGCCCGCCTCCCATGTTCGAGATCTTCATCGTGCCTGTGGCGCTCGTCGGCAATCCGTTCGGACGATCGGGCGACCCATACCTCCGCGTCGAGTAGCTCACGTCGCTCACGTCACTGCCATCCATGCGTCATCGTACGATGACGAGGCGCGTCTGCTCGCAGCTTCTTGTCTCGCAGCGGCGACGGCCTGACACACGTCCTGGTCTGCGCTGTTCTCATCGTCGGCGACCGCAATCAGCCAACCACAGATCGCGGCGATGCTCTCTTGCATGTCCTGCCGCGCGACGGCTGCCATCCCACGGACGCCGACGCCGCACACGAGCGTGATTCGCTCGACGTCGTCAGGCACGAACAGATAGTGACGACAGCACCACGAGACGAACGTAGGCCGAAAGCTGTCTGGCATCAGCTCCATCAACCGTACGACGTTGGAGGCGGTCAAGACACGTAGAATGGCGCTGACCTGCAACGACGTGCTGCCATCAAACGTTTGAATACGTGCATGCAGAGTCTCTTGCAACGCTTCGTCGGCGATGCGTGCATCACTGCGCCGGCGCGCAGGTTTAGACTTGGGCTCTGCCTCGCGCAGCACATGGTGCCCGGCATCGACCTCGGCTTGCAGTGCGGCAGCGTCAGCGAGCGCGCTCAGGTCAGCGGTATCGTCGATCTCGTCTTCGGCGAGTAGGGGTAGGGGTTCTTCGACGGTTCGGTCCTGACGTTCACGCCACGCGAGCCCATACGCCGAGAGGCGCCATACGCCCCGCTGATACATCGCGCAACCCGCAAGGTCCAAGAACGCGAGGCACTGTCGTGTCTTGGTCTCGGTGTGACCACCAGGGCGCTGCTTCAAGATTGCGTCTGTGCGAACGCCTGCGCGCTGATGCTCGTAGAGGAAGTCAGCGAGTCCAATTGACCATGGCGCCCAGCGTCGGTCCATGAGCGCAGGGATGCCGGGCTCTTCTTCGATGAGCCGGCGTGCACGCCCTGTCTTCGAGATGAACATAGGCGTAGGTTATCGCTTCTCATCCGGCATAGGAACAGTTGTATGGACCAACCAGCTCCCGCCACATTGAAGACACATCTGCACCAGTCGCTCTTCACCAGCTACGTGCACGTTCATGCCGCCAGTCGGGCCGCGCAACTTCTGCTTCCTCGCTTGCTCTTGGATCGTCGCCAGCGAATTGCCTTTGCTCATCCAATCCAAAACGCCATTGTATGTCGCACAGGTTCCGCTTTCCTCGCGAGCGTGACCGCACATCGGACACACCTCTACTTCGCCGCGTGATGAAAGAAGAAGCAACTTGCTGTACTTGTTTTCTTCCTCTTGTCTTGCGGCTTCGTCTGCGGCGTCCTTCGCGGCCTCGTCCTTCTCTTTCTGCATCACCCACTTCGAGAAGCGCAGGCTCGACACTACGACGGCAGCGCCGCTGGCGGCGACCACGGCAAGAAGGATCGTGAGCGACATGAGCTACTCCGTCGTGCGCGGCGCGAGCCCTTCCACGGCCGCCACGCACAGCGCCGCCGTCGCGTTGCGAAGTCGGATCGTGGCATCGCCATACACCACGTCGGGCTGCACGTAGGCGCCTTGGGGGTGGGAGTCGCGGCGGGTCTCCATGTCGGTCTTAGCGACCTCGAACGCCTCGATGACGTCTCTTGGAATCATGACGCCCGTCCAAAATGCGTCACCCGTACACCGGCCATTGTGAAACGCGGCGAGCGCTTCGCACAGACGCAAGATGGTGACGGCATCGTTGTCAGCGCTCTCTTCTTTGGCAGCCTTGGCGACGCGCACGGCGGCGTATGCGCGAATGCGTCGCACGTCGTCGGCGATGAGAGGCGGCAGGCTCTTGATCATGTGCGTTTCACTCGTTTCGCGAGGCGGCGGCGTTCGATGTTCTCGGCGAGCTTCTTCAGCTTGTCGGCCATCCAGAGAGCAGTCTTGATGGTCTTGATATTGCCGAAGGCTCCGGCACCTTCAATTCCGATTTCGTACCACGAGTCGAACTCGGAGCGGCCCTCGAAGCCCTCTCGGTGGTAGAGCGTGATCTCGATGTCGTCGCTGCCAGAGCGCTTGAGGCGATAGGTCTTGAGCGCGTACATCACTGCTTGCCTTTCAGAATCTTGGGTGCTCGCCCGCCGTTCAGAATTCTGAACGTTCGGTCACGCAACGCGCGGACCGTCGCCATCGCGCCTTCGATCTCGTCGGGCGGATACGTACCGCCGCACATGCACTCGGCCTCATCGAACACTGCGAGAAGCTCTTCGAAGAACTTCTTGCGCGCCTTGCCTTTCAGCATCGTCGGCAACGCGCTCACAGCCGCTCCGCAGGGAGACGGTCGAGACATCGCGATGCCAGATCATCGCATCCGAGTTCGTTGCCGACGTCCACCAGCACCGACGCGGTACGTGCTTCCAGCGCGCGTTCCTCGTCAGCTTGTGGCCAGTCAGACGGTACGTTAGCGACGAGCGCCCCAGAACGAACCGTCTTGCCTTCGCCGTACTTGCACACGCCATACACCACGCGCATGCGCCCGGAGGCGTGCTGGCGGACGCGAATGGACGCCTCATGCTCCCCGCCCGTTTCCTCGTGCGTGCCCCTGCTGCTGGCCATCGCGATGACAGGCCAGACGGCGCGGGTGATGAGGACGGGGCGGCGGTTGGAGAGCTTGATGCGCAGTTGATCGGGAGGGGTCTTCTGCTTCTTCATGGGCGTCTTTCTCTTGAGAACGTTTAGTACACTGGAAATGAGGAACACACCATCGGCCCCGCTGTCGGCAGCGATACGCGCACTCTCCAGCACTTGCTCGTCGCTGAGCGTGTGGATGACGGGGAAGAAGGTTTTCTTCTGCCCGAACTTCGCACGGAAGTTGTTCATGGGGCCTCCGTCGGCGGAACGCCGGCTGTCGCTCGCGCATGCAGCTCTTTGCGCGTGCGAATCGCTTGTGCCATCGGCATCACGCTATCGAGCGTGGCGAGGGCTTCGTCGATCTCTTTGATCAGCATTCCCATCTTCGCCGATACCTCCTCGCAGAACGTCGGCAATGCGCGCGCGACGGCGACTTGCACACGTTGCTGGGCGTTCGCGAACGGCTGTGTTTCCGCATGAGGGTATCTGACTCTAAATCCCCATCGACTTTTTTCTACCGCCGGCTTCGTTTTCGACGGAGGAGTGCGAGCCCATTCCAGCATGGGGGCATTCCCATCTACATCGGCCGTGGTGGTGCTCTCCGGCAAAAATGGTGTCAGGTCGATGCTGATGTGCGTGCTCAGCCCCGCAGCGAGGAACGCTTCTTCGATCGCGAGCACGTGGTCCGCCATGAGGTTTCGTCGCTCCCGAAGGTGGAGGGATAAGGCGATGACAGCGGTCGCGTCGGCGACGTCGTCGCCGTCGTTGGCGCCGGAGGCGCTCATCACGGTTCTTCTCCCAGCTGCACGAGGATGGATTCTGCGAGCGTCTGCTTCGCGCGCTCGCGGTCGCTCCATGGGCGCAGATCGCTGTCCTGGTCTTCGTGCCCGCGGCACCCCATCTCGTCGCAGGTTCCGCCGCAGTACGCCGTCGTGCTCGCCGTACGAATTTCTTCGATGAGTGCCATGTCCACGTCGAACTCGCGACGCGCGGCGGTCACAGCTCTACCTTGTCTTCTTTCATCTCGATCGTCACCGGCACGGCAGGCAGCTTCTTGTTGCCCGTGAGCGTCGCTAGGTCGAACGCCAAGTTGCTGCCGTCGAACGCGACGTCGCTGAACCCGCGCTGGCCGACGATCAGCGCGAAGACGTGGCGGGCGAGGCTGCGCAAGAGAGCGCGCGTTTCCTCGACGTACTGCTCCGCCATCAGCGTCGCGGTCGCGATCTTGTCGGCGTCGTCAGCGATCTTTTGGAAGCGGCGCACGTGCGCTTCCATCATCGCCGAGACGCCCTTGAGAGGCTTCTTTTCGGCGACAGCCTTCTCGATGTCCTTGACCGGAGGCAAGGTCATGTAGCCTTTGATGGCGATGTCGACGACCTTGGAGATGTAGAAGTCGGTCACGTCGACTTGCTTCTGCTTCGCGGGCGCATAGCCGTTGTCGCTCGTGATGCCGACCGACTTCAGCCAGTCGCTCGCGACCGCGCCGTACTGCTCGTCGAACGCGGCGCTACGCTTGGGCGCCAAGCGATCCTTGTATTCGTTCCAGACCTTCTGACCTGCACGCGCCTCTTGGAGGCGGTAGGCGAGCGTGCCGAGGTCGGCGGCGCGGGTGTCGGCGATGTTCTTCTTGTTGAGGACGGGCATGCTTTTGAGGCGTAGCAGCGTTGTCCTTGACGACCCCGTGTCGCTCACGCGCACGCCCTCGGCGACGAGCTTGTCCAAGGTCGCTTGACTACAACGAACCGGCAGCTCGTCGATGTTGACGAGCCCGTCGGCGACGATCGTGAAGTTGCGGAAGATATGCGTCGGAAACTTCATCGGCACCCCGTCGGGCGCGCTGCTCGCCGGCAGGAGCCCGTCGAGAGCGACGTGTCCCGTCTTCTTCACGAGCATCGAAAGGTTCGCGCGCTTGCTGTTCCACACGAGCCCGAGGACAGGGTACCCGTCCGGCTGCGGCTCCTTCTCGAAGACCAACGAGTTGCCCGACACGTCTTCACGGCCGCGCGAGATCTTCGAATACTGAAATGACGGATGATCGAGGAGCAAGCGTGCTTCCTTGTCTTCTTGGAGAAGCGCGAGCACGTCGAGGACCGTGAACGCGTCTTCTTTCGGCATGAATGCCAGGTCGCGACCTTCGGCGAAGCGAGCATCTTCGTCGAACGCGGCGCGGCGTGCGTTGTCCGTGAACGCCGCGTAGCGCTGCTTGCCGAAGAGCGTCGCGCTCTCCTTGATGAAGGTGACGTCGGCGAGCGCGCGGAGGATCTGATCGACGATGGGACCGTCCATGCGCTCGGCGAAGACGGAGAGAGCGCCGTAGAGCCCGCTGTACGCAGTCCCACCGACGTCACGCGGAGGCAGCGTACTGGTTGTCGCTCCCCAGCGCAGCTCGCCCACGAGCTTGTCGCTCAGGTAGTAAACGCTGTCGTCGCCACGGACGTTCGCAGTGCTGCCGGTCACCTCGTACACGGTGATGCTCTCGCTCTCCTTCGACATCGAGAACGCCAGGTTCTTCAGCGCAGGCGTCGGCAACTTCACCGGCACGGTCGGCACCATGTCCTTCGACTTCACGGCGGCCTCGAAGATCGGCTCGTAGCCAACGAAGTCCTCGGCGAACACGACGCGGCCCGAGAGGCGCGCGGCCATCTCGCAGAGGACGGCCTTGTCGGCGTAGTAGCCGTACTGGACGATGGTCGCGGCGTCGAGGTCGCCTTTGAGCGATTCGACCGCGGACCAAATGGCGCTCTTCTCCCAGCAGTTGTCCATCCCGTCGGACAAGAAGAACAAGCAGGTCTTGAAGACCTTCGAGCCGCCGGTCGAGAGTTGTTTGCTCACGAGCTTTTTGCAAAGCTGTAGCGGCTCGACGAAGCCTGTGAGACCGACGGGCGCGAGCCAGCGATCGATGAGCTTCTTCGTCGCCTCCAACTCCAGAAGGCCCGGCACCTTCTTGCATTCGATGACCGTGCCGACTTGACCCTTCCCGGAGAACCAGACCAGCGACAGAAGGTCTTCTTCACCCATCAACCGCGCAACCTTCTCTTTGAGATGCTCGCGGAGCCGTGGGAGATCAGATGACATGGAGCCGGAGCAGTCGATCGCTGCGATGAAGTGCTTCGCGGGCGGCACGGGCGGCGCCGGCGTCTTCGCCACAGCACGCTCGACCTCGACGAGGAAGAGGGACGAGCTGAGTTGAATCGACTTCGCGTTCTTCACGATGCTGCTCTTGTTGCTCATGATTGCTTCCCTTTCACGTGACGAAACCATTCTTCCGCGCAGAGCCACCGATCCTGCACCTGCCCCATGCGCGTGCACACCTCTGCAACACGCGCGCGCCCGGCGTCTGAAATTTCGACGCGCTCCGTGTCCGTGTAGCCCCAGTGTTTGGTCCCCCAAACAAGTCCCTCTTCGAGGAGCTTTGCTCTCAGTCCCCGCTCGACTTCGAAGTGGTATGTCGGCATGTCTGAAAAGTCGTGCACGTGCTCGATGCTCACGTACGCTTTCTGGCCTCGACGATAATCGTAGAGCTCGCGAATCGTCGAGTCGCCCCATCGCTTGTCGAGCAAGTCGAGAACGGTGTCTGCGTCGCCAATGGGCTCTGCGTTCTCGAACTTCATGGTCACTTCTTTCCTCTGCGTGCCGCTTTCAGATAAGCGAGAAGCCCGGCAATCACGCTCTCGTCGTCGCGGAGGAGGCCAAGCGCTCGGTTGCAGTCGCCACACAACACGCCGCGCACGACCCCAGTTGTATGATCGTGGTCGACATTCGGGTCCTTCTTTGAGTAACAAGCTCCACAAGAATTCTCATACCTGTTGAGAAGAGCAGCGTGCTCATCGGCAGAGATCCCGTACAACTGTTTCAAACGATAGTCATTTCGACAACGACGGCAGTGACTAGAAAGACCGTTCAGACTCTTCTTAGAAGCCGCGAACTCCTTGACCGGAAACGTGACCCCGCATCGAGTACAGAGCTTCTTGCCGTCCACAACGTGAACACGACAGCTCGCGTTCCATTCCTTCATCTTCTCCGAACGGAGGCATCCACACGATACGTGTTCTCCATTCAGCAGTTTAGATGTACGCACATTCCTTTTATTTCCACAGTCGCACCGAACAAGCCAAAATGAACCAGAGTCAGTTTTTCGAACGACTTCTACGGCCACCAATCGCCCAAACCTCTGGCCAGTAAGATCATATCGACTAGCGACTTGAAGAGCCGCAAACTTCTCCTTCTTCAAACAGCCACAAGACTGACACGCTTTGAGCCATGACGTTTTTACAGACTTTTTCGCCCCGCAGTCACACTGAACAATCCACTGTCGATGTCGACTGTCTCTGTCGACTCCGACAACAAGGAGCCGCCCAAACCTCTGGCCAGCGAGATCTACAACCACGCGCGACGGACGCATACAGTCCTTCGCATGACTACGCGTTGTTCTAGAACAGTGAATGCATAATCGTCTTCCAGACATGGCGGCTCAACAAAGTTTTCCACCGTGACGATATGATCGCGTCACATTGTAAGCGTGCTTCCTTGCAATCTCTGCTTCGAGGTCGATGCCTAGAGCACCGCAGAGATCCATGACACGGATAACAATGTCGGCCAGCTCCGTCGGTAGTCCGGCGATCTTGCCATCTTCTTCTATGGAGGTGTCCAACCTGCCGACACGGTAGTCTTCCAAAGCCTCACTTACCTCAGAGTGAATGAGACAGAGTTTTTCTGGAATCATCTTCTCCACTTTGACAAGATCAAGAACGTTAGAATCCTCTTTTTTACAGTTATCCCACCAACCATGGGCGGCAGCGACTTCGAAGACCTCTTCTTGTGTCACGGCGACTTTTGTCTTTGCCGGCAATGCTTGCAGTACGTCAACCATGTGCGCTTCTTCATGGCGGAAGACGTCGCGCTTGGCGGCGACGGTGGCAACCGGCAGCTCCAAAACCAATCGCCAGTGATTCCCAGCAGGAAGATGAATTGCAAGCAGTCGTGCTTCGCGGACCTGCCCTGCTTGGACGTGCGCCGACACCTGAGCCTCAATGTCGCTGACCGACAGCTTCTCAGCCTGTTTGGCGGCGGTCAGCTTGCTAACCAGGCCTTCCAGTTCGACAACGCGCCGCACGAGTGACTCACTCGACAGCTTGCCAAGCGCTTCTTCCAACTCGGCGACGCGTTTTTCGAGAGCTGTGATCATCAGAAGCGCTCCTGGTCAGGCGGCGGTGTGAGGCCAAGTACAGGCACTGGCAATCGCTTGCTCGCAGGCACCAGCACCGACAGCAACATCGAGAACGTTCCGTCATGCATCGCACGGAGCCCGGCGATGGTCGCGCCGGCGGTCCGGGCGAGGCGAGCGGCGGTGGTGTGGAGCGGCGACCCGGCGGGCTCCATGTGCATGAGCGCTTCGTGCTGCGCAAGCACTTCCTTCCACGCGCGAATGCTCTCTTCGAGGTAGACCTCGGCGCGGAACGTCGAACGCTCGATCGTGACGAGCAGCTCGTCGCGCGCGGTCTCGTGCTCGCGCTCGTGCGTGGGAGGGGCATCGGTCATCGGCTCGCCGCTTTGCGTGCGATGACGGCCACCGCTTCGTCGACACGGCGGGTCATTTCGACCTTCACGGCCGCGTTGACTGCTTCTTGCGAGAGAAGTCGCGCAATTGCGTCGCGCACCTTTCGATCGAGATCGGCGCGGTGCTCGTCGTTGAGTTCGAATGTGATGAGGTTGTGGATCGAGCGATCGATGAGACCTCGCAACTCCCATGAAGAGACGCCCATCTCTTCGAGGCGATCAGCGACGGCCTTGCGAATCATCGGTCGCGCCGCTTCCGCGATTGCGTCCATCTCGCTCGCAAGCGCACGCTCCACCACTTTTTCGGCAGCGGCTTTGACGATCGCGTCGACCAGGGCGCTCAGGTTCGAAGGGCTCTCGGACATGTCAGTCTTTCGACGCCTGCTCGCGCGCCGCCGCCTTGTCGTCCTGCTCCTTGTTGATCTCGTTCAGATCGGGCAAGAGGACCACGTGGCCGCGCTTGCGGGCGAGGGCGGTGAACTCCTGAGCGATGTCGAGCGCGCGCGTCGCCAGCTCTTGAGGCGTCGGGAGACGCAGCTTCGCACGTCCGGCGCTGTCTTCGCCGTCGGGCATCGCGGCGACGAGCCCCCACTTCTCGATGAGCACGAGCGCGATGTTCGCCTCTTGATCGAAGGTTTCCGTCGTGTACACCACGACGTTCTTGTCGTCGAACTTGCTTGCGGTACGCGCGACGCGTGTCTTGGTTGCCATGGTCTCTCCTCTTCGTTTCGTGGACCGTCGAGCCTACGCTCGGCAGATGTTCGAGTCAAGTGTCGTCACTTCGGCTCAGTCGTCGAGATGCGCTTCCCATCGCTCCAAGACGTCGACCGCGCTCATGGTTGCTTCCCGCGCCAGCTCCATGCGACACGTGACGACGAGGCAATCGGCCCAGTGTTCGAGCGCCTCGCCACCGCAGAGCGGGCAGTGGCCGTCGAGATGACGGATGTCGATCGTGCGCTCCCACAGCAGCCGGCGCCGCAGTTCTCGAAGCTTCTTCCGCGCTTCTTCGGTGTTGGGGAAGGTCACGACGTTCGGCATGATTCTCTTACAGCACGTGGGACGGCGGCTCGTCCACTTCCATGTGTCCGAGGCCGGCTGCTTTTCGAAATCGCTGCAACAATTGCGGAACGAGCACCTCGCTGAGCGCGTGCTCATAGGTGTGCAAGCGCGGCCGACTGCAGTTCACGAGCACGATGTCCAGTGCAAACGCGAACGCCTCGTCCGAGAGTCGAGGATACAAAAGGTCGCGCTCGGCGCTGTTGATGCGCAACGCCTTCCACTCGTCGAGCGTCACGTTGCCGCGATTGACGAGCGCGCGGGTCGTTGGCTTGATGCCGTGGGCGGCATCGTAGGCTTCTTCGTCAGTCATCGCTGTCAACCCCTTCGTTATGATCTTCAGAGAGTCCGAAGACTTCCACGACCACGTCTTGGTGCTTTCGAATCCACTCGTGGAAGTCGGTTGGCCCGACGCTGTACGATCGACACTCCACGCTATGCCCCGGACCAATGCCTCGACGCTTGCGTGACCAATCTTCAAAGTGGAAACGCAGTTTGGTGTCCACGCGCATCAGCTCGATGCCAAAGAGCGTGTAGCTCCGTCCCCAGTCGGTGAAGTATCGGGCGATAGGCTCGGGGAGCCTCGGCAAGTCGCTCTTACGCACCAACAGCATGTGCGACATCAGGGTCTCGCTTCCACGCATGCCGAACATCGGCGAACGGTTACGATGACCGTGCTGGCTTTGCTGACCCTAGCCGCCTCTCGGCCACACTCGATGCAGAAGGTTACCCGAACCCAGTGGTCACAGTCGTCGCATGTCCAAAGATCGGAATCCAGCATGCGCTCTCCGCCGGCCATCTCGCCGCGCACGCTGCTCGCCAACGTCGTTCGAAAGTGATTGCAGGAGGCGCTCTCGCTCATCGATCGATGCCCTCCGTGCTCGATGCGGGGCCCACGTCCAACTTCGCCATCAGGTCAGCAGGGAGCCGGCGGATCTCGATCGGCTGGCCGCGGGTCACGGCGTTGTCCATGCCCATCTTCATGCCGTTGGAGATGCCCAGGTCTTCGTACACGGCGACGAGATCGCCGTGGGCAGCCCACGCGAAGCCTGCCTCCATGCCGGCCTTGCGTTCTTCGGAGTCGGCGTCGTCGAGGAACTGCGTCATCAGCAAGTGTGACGCATATACTCCTTCCCCACGACGGATGCAGTCGAGCGCGCAGAGGCGCGCGTAACGGATATTGCGGGCGAAATCGCCTGCCAACGGAGATTCGAGAACTACGAGCTTCATAGAGGTTCTGCTCCGGTGATCGCAACGCCCAGGCGAGTGCGCAACGCATCGTCCATGTCGTCGAGGTGCTTGTACGTCCAGCCCACTTCGTTGTGGTTGCTGAACAGGTCGTCGCTCACGATGAGCAGCGTTTGCATCGCCCGTTCACGACTCTCGTGGCGAGAGTGTACGACGCCGGTGAAGCGAGCGTACACGATCCAGGGGCGGTTGTAGGGGGAGGCGGTCATCGTTTGCTCTTCTCGATGAACAGCTCGCTGACGTTTCGCCACACTTCGAGATCATGAGGCACGTGCGTGCGCGCTTTGCCATAATGGCCGGCAGCTACGTTCACGCGCGCATGATGGCCTGCGGCGCTCACTACGGTGCCAATGCATGGCTTCCAAGCGTCATCGATTCGCAGGATCACCACCACGACGTCGCCTTCATTGACGAAGTCACAACGTTGAATCCGCGAATCAGCAGAACGAGCTTCGAACTCGTTCGCCTCTGAAACGAAGCGCTCTACGTGGTTGTTCGTCATCGGCATCTCTTCTGCGCTTCGGGCGCGCGCTCCCATGCCGTCGCGATGCCCGGCGGCACATGCGCTCGATGGCGAGGCCCTCGCCACGCCCACCCTGCGTCCTTGCGTGCGCAGTAGCATCGGTCACAAAGCACGGGCGTCCCAGACTTCGCCGAACACTCTTCGCACTCGTAGAACTGCGGCTCGAAGTAGTAACGGACGGCATCCACCTCGGCATCGGTCTTGGCGTTGCGGACGGCCAAGGCGCAGTCTTCTTGCGCGCGCCTGGCTTCACGGAAGGCGCGCCCGCCCCACTGATGGTCGTCGTCATCACCGAAGGAGACACTCGTGCTCCAAACGCCGCAGCCGTTGCCGAAGTCGCCGATGTCTTGGTCGCCATCGATGACCTCGAACGTGACCTCGGTCTCGTCGAGCGTCGTGACCATGGTTACGAGGCGCATTATCGACACGTCCCTCCCCCACGTTGAATGAACTGTTCGACTTCGTTGCTGATGGCGGCGCACGCGCCGCAGTAGCCGCCATGCCCGTGCGAACATGTCACCCCACGATACGTCTCCGTCGTTGCAACTGGCGCAGGCTCCTCTCGATACCTGCACACATCGGCATGGTGGCCGACGATCACTACCCCGCAGTCCATACATCGCGCCATCAATCGTCCTCCTCGTAATCGGTTGCGCCTTTGACCTTGGGGCGATAGTCGCCGCGCCACTTTTCCATCGGCACTTTGCAGAGCTTGCAGAACATCTCGCGCTTGCTCATGAGGCAGAGGTGGTTGTGCTCGCAAGTCGCTTGTTCCTGCGTGAGCTTCTTGCTTGCCCAAGACGCGAGCCTCTTGGTTGCATCAGGCGTCGGTTTCGTCCGCGCACGCTTCGCAGCCATCGACGTCCTCCTTTTCTTTCTCGACGACACGATGGTGCAAGGCGAAGCCGCAACGCGCATCGGCATCGCGCGCGTCATCAACGATAGCCTCGCAGCCGACGAAGCGGCGGCCGAGCTTGAGGGCGACGATGCCGGTCGTGCCATAGCCCGCGAAGAAGTCGACGACGAGGTCGCCAGGGTTAGAGTGTGTCTCGATGAGCCGTTGAATGAGGGGCTCGGGCTTCTGACAATTCCGCTTCGGGCGCATCAGTTCGGGGATGTCGTCCCACACATTGGAGACGCGCTTGAACTCGCTCTTGGCAGGGTGCTTCGGGTCCCAGCCGGCATAGCCTCGTTTGACGTCGAGGAGCGGGATGTTGAATGTGACCTCGGTGCGCTCGGCGCTCGCGGAGTACCACACGATCTCTTCGCGGCAGAAGAGATAGTCGTGGCTCTTGCCATACCCGCGGCGCTTCTTCCACGTGATCATGTTGCGATACGTGAGCTTGGTAAGTCGCTCGACGTCCTTCATGACATCGAAGAGTGGATGGCTTCTGTCTTTACCGATGCCGCCGAACATGAGCAGCGAGCCGTTCGGCTTCAGCGCTTGCGAAGCCCACTTGAGATGATCGACGAGCCAAGCGACGTACGCCATCTCGCCACTCCATTGACAGTCCCAAGAGTCCTTGGTTATTTCGAAGTATGGCGGATCGATCAGCATGAGGTCGACACTGCACGGTCTGAGCGCCTTGAGGAGCTTCTTCGCTTCGCACGCCTTCACGAAGCTCCCCTGGCCGAGGTAGAGGGGGGACTTCGGGTTGTTGTACGGATGCACGAGAAGGTCGTCGCTCGGATTTGCGCTAGGCGCGGTCGACATGATGGGCCTCGTGGTGGAGAAGGACGGCGCACAGGAGCCCGGCCATGAATGCGGCCAGGTTGCTGGCCATGCCATGGCCCCGGGTGACGTGAACGGCCCCGAGCAAGGCGACGAGCTTGGCGGTGAGGATGGCGCGGCGAAGGAAGGTGGGACTGAAGGTGTTCATGGCCGCGACTCCTCTTTCTTCGGCTTCCTCGGCTTCCAACCACGTGCGATGTGCGCGAGCGTGTTGCAGGTCACGATGAACGCAAAGATACTCCACCACGGATGCCGCTCGATGAACTCGAAAATGGTCATGGTCACGCCGCTCCTTTCGGCACGCTGTCGTCGTCCGAGATGACGGTCAGGACCACGTTGCTGATGTGCTCGTGCGTGTCGTAGAGCGCGCGCTGCACGGCTTGTCGCGTGGACACAGAGTCGACGTCGCCTTCGACGGTGACCGAGCGATTGCACCGATGCGCGATGCCGATCGCGCCGTTTGCTCTCCCCCAGAACGCTGCGTGGTACCGGACGCTCATGACTCTGTCTCCTTCGACTCTGCGGCCGCCAACAGCTTCGTGACCTCGCCATGCCAACGCACCTCCAGACGCGGGCGCACGCCCAGCACCTGCTCGCAGGCGACACGGAAGGCGCTTCGCCACTGGGGGCCGTGCTGCTCAGCGCAGCCGACGTGAAGGTGCGCAAGCTCGTGGAGGAGCGTCTCGCGAACGTCGTGCGCGGTGACGCCGGGATAGCTCGCAATCATGATCTCCCAACGACCTTCGCGGGCGCAACCGAACCGCGTCTTCGGCACCGCGCTGTGACGCCGCACGCGCAATGTCGGCGGATGGGACTGAAGCGTGCCTCGATGGCCATGCGGTACTTTGAAGACGAGCGCCTTCGTCATGTTCGCCATCTCGACCCGCAAGTCGAGCCCTGCGACCGTGTAGTACGCAGCTCTCGCCGCCTCCTCTGCACGGCGTCCGGCGGCTTTGCCGACCTTACGAACCTCCAGCCGCATGAGACGTGCCTTCTCCAAGGCAGGCGCGGTGCGGCGGACCAGACGGCCCTTCTTCTCCGAGCAGGTCAAGCAGTAGCGGCGCGTGTCGTCGACGCGTGGGCGTGTGGGCGCGAGGACGGTGTTCGCGCAGGTCGGACACGTCCAGCGAGCACGCCGCATGTTCTGAGCTTTGGCCATTCTGATCTCCGGGCTGACGGGCTGGTGGCTGGATGGGGTACAGGGACTGTCCTGTCTGCCTCAGTCTAACCGATCGCGATGTTCGTGTCAAGTGTCCGACGTTTCACGTTCCTCTTTCCATGCGCGCGTCGAAATCGACGATGAGACGCTCGAATGCGTTGCCAAGCTCTCGTGCTCGACCTCGAACAGACAAGATGACGCTGCCGCCATCGGATGTACGAATGACCGCAGCTTGGTAGCCGTCTTCGGCTTCCATGTATCTGAGCGTCAGGTGCGGCGGCGACTTGTCGTCCGGAAAGTATGCGCGCGCCGACATCAGCAGACGCTCCATCGCGCGCTCCATGCTGATTCGCTTTTCGAGCTTGGCCTCGGTTGCGCGCGTGACGGCCATCGCTTTGTCGCGATCGTGCTCGGCTTGGGCAGCAGTACGCGTAGCGAGCACCGCAAGATCCCGCGCAAGCTCGGTCTCTGCGCGGAGCTGCGCCGCCAGCTCGCGCACGTGTTCAGCGGTCCAGGGCTGGTCACTGGCCAAGCGGTCGGTCAGGGCTTGGGGGCTGAGCACGCCCAAGCCCGTGTCCATGCTGATGGTGCTAGCGGCCATGAGGGGCCCCTTTGCGCAGCACCAAGTTGCACATACGCCCGTGACCGCGTTCGAGTGCCGCGTACTCCGTGCAGACGTTGTAGCAGGTCTGTAGCGGCATCCACGTCAGGCACATGCCTTGCTGATCGGATGCGGCGCAAATCATGGTCGTATCGCACGACTCGATCATGCGCACGCAACACAGGTCGTTGTACTTCTCGTCGACGGCGTCGCAACCTACTAGAAGCAGACCAACCAGAAGAAGCTGTGCGCGCTTCACCGCGGCACCCTGGTTGCGCGGTAGATCTCGGTCAGCTCGGAGAGTGTCAAACCACTCTCCTCAGCTCCGCACAAGAGGTCGCGAACGGTCTCGTCCAAGCGCTTGGCCTTGAGCATGCGCTTGGTACTGGTGACGAGCAGGCGGAAGGATTCGAGCGAACGCTTGGGGGTTGTGGCGGTTTCGGGCTCGTCGTCGATTTCGACTTCGAGCACGTCGTCAGGCGCCGACGTCGGCGCGCGCCACTCGATTTTGCGCTTCGGCTTCTTCACGGTCGTTGAAACCGTAGTCGCCGGCGGCGGCTGCGGAAGCAGCTCGGGGAACCGCTTGGTCAGAGCTTGCAGCCACTCTTTGGTGGGAGTTCGATGACCAGTCTCCCAGTCGTAGAAGGTCGTCGACGCGACGCCCATCTCGCTCGCGATGATGGGCACCTTCCGTCCACTTCGAATACGTGCCTCGCGAAGTCGCTCGCCGAAGACCGCCACCGGAGGTGTGAAGATCTTCTCGACAACGGTCTCCTCTTCTTCGAGAGCGACCTCTTCGACAAAGTCGTTGCTGACTGAAGGGAGAGGATGCGTCGTGGGCATCAGCCCAGGCATCTCCTTCATCAGCTTCAGCAGCATTTCGGGTCGAGGGCTGAACGTGCCCCTCTCCCAGTGGCCGATGGTGCTCGGTTCCGTGCCGATGGCAGTCGCGATCGTTTCCCACGTCGCGCCCATGGCCTTGCGTGCCCGCATCAGGCGCGTACCAAAGCGCTCGCCGCCCAGCATCATGGGCGCCGATGCTTCGAGAGAATCCTTCCCGGCCCACGGCTTGGGCTCGGGCGGCGGAGGCGGAGGCGGCGCGGGAGGCGGCGGAGGCACGGGAGACGGCGGAGTGACGATCGCGCGCGACGTGTCGGACGCGATCATGTTGTCGACGAGCTTCGTTGCGACCTCGACCATCTTCTCCATGACAGGCCTCGCCTGCGGAGACGAAGGCGCGTGCTCTCGCTGAGAGAGCGCGGCAGCGATCGTCATCTTCTCCCATTCGAGGAGCTGCGTCTGGTAGTGGCGCATCCTCGGGATCGCACGGCAGATCTTCTTGTGCTCCTGATGGCTCGGACGATCGCCCTTGATGATCTCCTCGAACCGAGCCACGGAGATCCCGCTTTGCTCGGCGTAGCCGTCACGACCGCGGATGGCCAGGTGATGGAACCTGCTCATCTCGTGGAGCAGGATCAAAGTATACTTCGGGAGCGCGGGCTGCTGCTGGTCGTTTTTCATTCGCGACGCCTTGCTGAGGGCTTGCTGAGGGAGCGACTGTGCTCTGCTTGCTTTGGCCAATCTACGCTGAGGACGTGGCTTGTCAAGGGTAAGCGAATGACGTACCCTTCAAACCACTGAGCACGTGCGGTTCTCACGGAAAGACCTTCGAAGAGTCCCGCGCGCAGCGCTCGACCGGCTCGCACGATATCTTCGCCTGCGCACTGAGCCAGCGTGGAGCGATCGGCATGTGGCCGCGCTCATCTACTGGAGGCTCACGCGCAGCCTTCATCGATCGCGGCCAGGCTAGTCGATGAAGCAGAGGCACATCTCACGCACCTGCACGAGGTAGAGCGGCTTCTCTTCGCATCGCTCGACCATGGGACCTTTTCGATCGTGCGCGGTTCGTTTGTGCCCATCGTAGAGCTTCTCGTAACGGATGATGCGCGCTTTCTTCTTCCGTGCACGCGCACCACTCGCAGCGAGAAGAGCTTCCCATCGCTCCATGGGACCAGCGATGGTCTCCCAATGGCTCACGTTCTCAGCCGACGTCGAGCAAGGTGGCCTTAGCGTCGTCGGCGACGGCCTTGCCCAGGAGGTAGCCGAACAGCTGACGCTCTTCGACGTCGAGTGCCGCGAGCGCTTTGCTTTCGACTTGCGCTTCGATGCCTTCGATCTCAGAGAGGAGCGTGGCCCCGGCCTGGGTCAAGAGGATGGCGTGCGTCGTGCGCCCGTCCTGCACGATGCGATGACAGCACCCGTCGTCTTCGAGGAGCTGCACGACGCCGGTCGTGTGAGACTTGGAGAGGTTCAAGAGGCGGGCGATGCCGGAGATGCCCTGACGCCGTCCAACTTTGACGATCGCTTGCAGGACTGCGGCGCGGGTCATGGCGCCGTCGCTGCGCAACTCGGTTGCCTGCGAGATGAGCGTCTCGTTCACTTCCATCTCGAAGGTCTGGATGCGTTCGGCGAGATGCTCGACGGCCATTCGAAGTCTTGAGCGCATGGGGGTGATGTCCTCTTTGTTAGTTCTGCGCGATGCGCGCGAGTAATGTGTCGAGCGTCACTCGGACGCCAACACGCCAGTCGTCTGCATCGGTGCCAGGGTCGAGTGTTCGCGGCTTGGAGGGGCGCGCGATGAAGTTTTTCAAGTCGTCCATCGAGCCATGGAAAATGTTGACGTCGGTGTCGACGCCGTTGGGGAGGCGGAGGCCGCCATTTCCATCGAACTGCCAGATAGCCTCCTTGAAGCCGCGCGTCTGCCAGGGGTACGAGATGTTGGTGCTCATCTTCGCTGCCTTCATAGCGGCTTCACGATACGCGTACGCCGGCGTTCCGAGCGCAGGATACGCAGAGTGCCAATACGGCCGCGATGCCAAGATGGGCGAGTCGAGCGGCTTCTTCTGCGCGTCGACGACGAACAGGTTCCAGAACCATGTGCCCGAGTACACGATGCCTTGGCCGCGGCGACCAAACGCTTCCTCGATTGCGAGATGGTAGTCGGTGAAGCCTCCGAGAAGAGCGTCGCCTGTAACCGCGCCGTTGTCAGAGTCTTCGAAATCGCTCGACGGCGCGAAGTCCGTGTCTTCGTACCCCTGCTCCATCACAGCATCCGTGTGGTTCTTCACCTGATCGTCGATCGACTGCCTCGGCTGATTCCAGTGATACGCACCACGAAATTTCTTGTGCGCCTTGGCTTCCTTCCAGTTGCGCGCGAAGTGCTTCTGTCGACCGCGCGCGCCATCGCTCGCTTTGAGAATGACGCCGACGATTTCGGACGGGAGTTTTTCGAAGGGGATCTCTCCTTGGAAGTCGGAACAGTCGAGGAGAATCTGTACTTCACCGGCCATCGGCTATTTCTCCTCGGTTGGTTCTGCGTTCGTGCTGATCGTTGGCTCGCCTGCGACGGTCGCTGCACTCTTCAAGGGGAAGCTCGCGATGAGACGGCGCTCGCGCTCAGTGTGCGCGCGGTTGTGCAGCAGGCCGTCGTCGAGGCCGGCGCGACTCGCAGACTTCTTCACCGCCGCGCGCTCGCGCTCGCGCTCGCGCTCACGATGAAACACGATGGTCTGGCCCACGAGCTTGACCGGGCGTTCGCTCATGTTCCGCACACGGATCACGAGCGGCTCTTCTTTCGTCATGTAGAGCTTCTGCGGCGTCCAGTTGGGGATGCCTTCCGCAAGGAAGACTTCACAGCTGCCACTGCCACGACGGCGGTAGTATTCGCCAGCGCCAAGGCGCATCTCTTCAAGCGCGAGTTTGCCGGCGATGCCTCGATGCATGATGATGCGATGCAGGAGGCACGTCTCCTCAGGACGCACGATGATCTCAAACGGAACGCCAGGAAGCATCACCTTGTCGTCGAAGAAGAGCGTGTCGCGCACACAGAGAGAGCCGAAGCCTCCCTTCTCGTCATCGTCGCTCTCCATGTCTGCAGTGGCGGTCATGTCATTGTCTCCTTGACCCAAGTACGTAGTTTGCCACTGCCTTGCCGATACCACAAGAAGAGCACCAGACCGGTCTCATCTTCGATCACGATGGTCTCGTCTTTGAGGAGCCAACCCTTCAGCTTCACAATGTAAGCATCACACTCGGCTTCTGTCTTCTTGACGGAACCAAAGCGCATGTTTCGTTCGGTGTCGAACGGGTGAATACGGATGTGGAACTTCTGTCTCGCTGGTTGAAGAGGCGGTGAAGAGGCAGTCTGAGGCTCTTCAAAGTCAGAGCCCACGTCATGGAACAGTGCATTCTGTTCTTTGGGAGCTGGCGCGGCCTTCTTTGACACGAGCGGCTACTTCTTCTTACGGCGTCCTGTGTCTTCGTCTTGAGTCTCACGGTCGTCCGGCGGCATCACCAGCGGATACTTCTTCAGCTCGCCTGTCGCCCATCGGATCACGGCGGTCAACATCTCGACCATGTCCTGGTCGAGGCTGACTTCGTCTCCGCGAACGATGATGCTTTCTGCACGACCCAGGTCGCCCATGAAGGCGCGCAGAGCGTCGCGGCTCTTCATCTTCGGGAGCTTCCCTGCTTTCTGGTCGCCCTTCTCGTCGTCTGGCGTTTCATTCCCACGGTCGCGCCGCTGCAAGATGTCGTCCAGACGCTTCTGCTGATCCTCTTCGTCCATCCGGCTGTAACTGTAGAACTCGGCGCGCGTCAGATCGTCGTCCTGGCGCGCGAACATTTCGAGCAGCGGCGGAATCAGATTCTCGACGCAGCTCGTGAGCTGCGTGCTCTGCGCGTCGGAGATGGACAGCTTCTTCGCCACCGTCTTGTTCATCATCCCGGCCTTACGCATCCGCGAACAGATGCGCCCCAGCTCGAAGGCCGTCAGCTTCGAGTAGTGCAGGTTGTCGACCGCGTTCGCAATGAGTGCCTGCAGAGGGTCTTCGTAGACCTCGATGACAACCAAGACGCGCTTGATCCCGAGGATGCGCAACACACGATGTCGGTGGTACCCGCCGACGAGTTTGAACTTCCCTTCGACCTCCGTCGGCGTCACGAGCAGCGGTTTCTTCAGCCCCTGCGTCCGCACGCTGTCGAGCAGCGAGAGGAAGTTGGCGCTCTTCTCGTCGATCTGAAGACGACAGTTGAATTCATCGTCCGGCACGATCTGATCGACGTCCAGCTCCGCCATTGTCTGCTGAGGTGTTGCAAACGCGAACGCGCTTTCGTCCTTCTCCTTGACCACCTTGCCGCCAAGCGGGCGAATGCTGATGACGACGGGGCGGGGCGCGACAGCTACGCCGCGGGTTGCGACTCGGTCTTTCATGGGGTGTGTTTCCTCTTCTGTCAGACACTGCGGACACTACAACTCGGCGCGTCTCTCTACTTGACGATGTCTTCCCACGTCTTGCCAGAGTTCCACGCCTTGGGATACTGCTGCTCGATGAGCTTCGCCGTCGCGAGGCTCACACCATGTTTTGGATAGAGGTACGTCATCACGTCCATGAACAGCTCCTCGTGCTCGCCGGGCTCGTCCCCTGCGCGCGCCCAGCAGAGCCAATGTCCGTGCTCGTGCACGGTGACGCCTTCGGTTGTTTTCGCGCCCGGATGAAGGATGACCACGATCGTGTTGATGGCTGCGAACCATCGACCGCCGAACGTCGTCTTGCACTCCAGCTCGATGCAGCGCAGTTTCGGAGCGATCATCAAGAGACCTTCTTCACGAGCGATTCGTGTCGAGATCTCCTGCAGCTTCTCGGGCGCGGGCTTGCTCTGCGCCAGATGGCGCTTGGTGACAGTCTCGATCTGACAGCAGGGGCAGTCGCGGTTGCTCATTGGAGTTGTCGCTTAGCGTACTTCCGCCCGAGCGAGAGCACCACTCTCCACTGGCCATCGGTCAGGTGGTCGCTCACCAGCAGGTCGAGGGCGATGTCCCGGCCCATGCGGCGGTCGGCGTAGTCGAAGGTTTTCGGCGGCTTGGCGACGCTCTTGCTCTCGCTTTCGTTCAGTCCGGACAGCTTCAAGATGACCCGCGCGGCTTCCTTCTCCAGCGCATTCGCGCTCGGCCGACGCTTGTTGCCGTACGGCGTCGGATCGAGCTTGAGCGCGGGAACTGCGAGAGTCAGCCCCGACATGTCGAACGTGTCGTCGACCTTATCCTGACGTGTCTGCTCGATGCTCGCTTCGTTGATCTTGCGCTTAGCGACGATGAGCGCGTGCACGTGACGGTCGATCGGATGGTCGACCACCAGGTCGGTGATCACGAGGCCTTTGGTCTGACCGTACCGGTGGGCGCGGTCCTCGGCCTGGTCGTTGTCGGCGGGGACGTAGCTGCGGTCGATGAACAGCTCGTCGCCGGCCCTGGTGAGTGTGAGGGCAGTCGCGGCAGCTTGAATGGTCGCTGCGATGCCCTTGTACATGCCGCCCTGGAAGTCTTCTTCGATTTGGTTCCGATGCTTGGTGTCGCCAGTAATGGTCGCCCAACCAGGGCGTTTTCCGATCATGTCGATGCCGTATCGATGCATCGAGAAGACGATGAGGGGGCGGTTGGCCTCTTCGTGCTCTTCCACGAACTCGATCGCTGCCTGGGCCTTCACCTTCGCAAGCAAGCTGCGGCACTTGCTCATGTCAGCGAACGGAATCTCGGAGAGGTCTTTGGCCTTGAGGAAGCTCTTGCCAAGGCTCGTCAGCTCAATGTCGAGCATCTTGCGCTCGGCGTCATCGAGGTCGACTTCGATCGTGCGATACGTCTTGCCTGGCAGTTCCTGCAGCACGTCCTCTTTGAGGTGGCGTACGAGAACGGGTCTGAGACGTTCGGCGCATTCGGCGATCGGTTCGCCCCACTTGACCGTGCCCCACTTGTCTTGCACGCCATCGAAGCAGCGAATGAACTCCTTGTATGACCCGAACGCTTCGTGGGCAAGGTCGAGGAGCTTGAGGATGGCCCACAGCTCTTGAGGACGATTCGGAAGCGGCGTGCCTGTCAGACCCATCTTGACCGCCGCCATCTTCGCGAGCGCCTCGAACCGCTTCGCGCGTTTGGAGCGCGGATTCTTCAACATGTGGATCTCGTCACCTACGACCACGAGATCGTCGAGCTGCTTCAGCTTCTCCGTGCTCACGATGTCGGGCAGGATGTCGTAGTTGGTGATGATAATCTCGCCACGCTCGGGCAGACGAAAGTTCCCGCGCCCGCTGATGTCCTCCACTTTCTCGTAGTCCGGGCGCCAGGTCTTCGCTTCGCGTTTCCAAACGCCTTTGCTGACTTTGGGGCCGCAGATGAGTACGCGGGCGTCTTTGGCAGGTGGCAGCACGCAGAGTGTCTCGATCGTCTTGCCAAGGCCCATGTCGTTGCAGTTGATGGCCTTCTTGCGACTTGCCAGCCACAGCACGTCCTTGCGCTGAAAAGGACGGAGGGCTTTGCCTGAGTTCTTGAGTAGGCTATCGACCATAGCGAGCTGTGCGCGCGCAGCGTCGATGCGATTGGCCTGACCACCGACTTCCTTGTTGAGGAGGACACGCACGGCATCGTTCATGACCACAGAGAAGCCAGCCTGATCGAGGCGCTGGGCAATCTTGGTCGCGTGGTCTGCGTCGGCGAGCCATTCCTTAGCGTCAAACGCGAATCGTGCGCCGGCGATTGACTTCTTGTAGACAAGCCATTCGTTTCCGAGGTAGTCAATTGCCTCAATCAGAATGCGTTGCTCTCCCTCGCGTTCCACGAGCTTGAAGAGGATGCGCTTGCCGGCCATGTGGCTTTCGCTAGCAGAGACACTGCCGGACGATCAAGAGGAACGTGGTCGCCTCAGAACTTGCTGCCTACACCGTTCAGGTTGCACTGCCAGCAGTGTCCGGTGTACACTTTGATGCGGGACTTGACACTCGAAAGGATTCCCTACTCCATGCCCAAGATCGTTGCCGCCAAGACGATGCAGCTCTCTGTTCGCATCGATGACGAAGACCGCAAGCGAATGGACCAAATTCGCGACCACCAGCACAAGCTGAGCAAGTCGCTCGATCATCGCCCCGCCATGAGCGACGTCGCCAGAACGGCCATGGCCTACGGCATCCGCATGCTCTGCAAGGACTGCGGAATCAAGTACGTCGAGACCCCCGCCCCGACCAAGAAGGCGGCGAAGAAGGACGAGAAGAAGGCGGCGAAGAAGGCGGCGAAGCCGAAAAAGGCGGCGCCGAAGAAGGCAGCGAAGCCGAAGAAAGCGGCGCCGAAGAAGGCGGAACCGAAGAAGGTCACTCCGAAGCCGAAGGCCCCGGCAAAGTCGAAGGCGCCCGCGCCGCCCGCGTCGGCCCCTGCTTCCGCGCCCGCTCCTCAAGAAGCAGCGCCTGTCGCAGCGGCATGACGACCGCCCCCTTGTCGCTCAAGGCGCTGCGTTCGAGAGCCAGACTCGGCAACGAACAATGGCTCGATGCCGCCGTCGAGATCATCAAGATGCTCGCACGCAGCCGTCCAACGCTCACGAGCGATGACGCCTGGGCGATGCTTCAAGAGCAAAAACCCGACGACGACGCAGCGTTCGTGTTTGACGGGCGGACCATGGGGGCGGCGTTTGCCATCGCTGCCCAGCGTGGCTACGTCCATGCGACCGACCGAACTGTGCCGAGCGTCCGCAAGGTCTGCCACCGGCGGCCTGTTCGTATCTGGAAGTCAGCGTTTCATCGGAAGGCGGCTGCGCCGCGCAAAGGAACCAAGCCGTAATCAACCCCGTCCTAAAGGACGGGGCTTCCGCGTCTACCCGAACGACGTACAGGTGTCGCTATGGGGCCCTCACTTTTGGAGCCCAAGTTACTGTGCCGTATCCTGCGGCGGGGCTCCGTTAGAAATCGTCAAACGATACGTGGAGGCGCAACGCGGAGACAGCGCTTCCTCCTCGTCCTAAAGGGCGAGGTTTCCGCGCTGGAGATCCGATGAGCGAGAAGAAGGAAGTCGTGAAGGCGATCGAAACCGAACTGCTCGGCATGCAAACGCATGCCTACGTCGTGAGGTTCTACCAAGAGATGGTCGTCACGCTCGATGCGAACCAAACCAAAGAGCAGCTCGAAGCTGCGGCGACCGCCATGCGCGACACGCAATTCCAAGGCTTCAAACTCCTCGTCGAGAAGTCGCCCAAGCCTGACGAAGATCGGTGGCGCCTCCAGGATGGCAACTTCGCGCTCGTTCCTGTGCTGGTCCCCGACATCGCCGCGCTCCGTGTGCTCGTCGCTCAGGATGGTGAAGTCGCGGCCGTCGAGAACGAGAAGAAGCGCCCCTACGTCTACCTTCCGTCGTTCCCGCCCGCTGCCATCGCCGCGAACAACCTGAACCTGCAATACATCGTCTCATCCAGCGTCGCAGGCATCTGGATGGACATGCAGTACTTCCAACAGTTCATGCAGGCGCAGAGACAAGCGCAGATGCAGGCGCAGGCGCAGGCGCAACAAGCGCAGGCTCGGGCCCAAGGCCAACAGCCACGCAACGGCATCCCGATCATGGGCGGGCGCGTGCCGCCGCCTGCGCGCAAGTAGGAGGCGTCGCATGGGAATGGGGCTCTTTCGGTCGACATCCAAGTGCGTGTGCGGCACGGTTGGATGCGTCACGCAGCATCCTGGCGCCGGCACGACTGCAGGCGTAGCCGAAATCAAAGCAGCCACAGCTACTGCCAAGGGCGCCCCAAACCCATACCGCTTCGCCATCGCGCGCTCCTATGCACTGGGCACCGTGTGCGTCATCGAAGCGGTCTACCCTGACGCAACGAACTACGAGGGGCGCAAGGTCATGGTCTATGCGCACGCCCTTGCGGTCGTCATGAAACAAGACCGGCTCGACCCTCACTTCTGCGAAGGCGAGGCGTGCGTCTCGCCCGTCGCGCGGTTCGAGCCGACGACGCGGGGCTGGGACCTCGCAGTGGACCTCGTCAATGTTCTAGGAGCGCCTTGAAGCAACATCGATTCAACACGCCCAGCAACCCTCTCCATTCGTGTGTCGAATGCGGTCTCTATCGCCGTCGGCACACGAAGCGAGGATGGATCTATTCCTGGGAGGTCGAGGCAGAATGGTTCGATGACGAACCTGAGTGTAAGCCAATGCCCGTGCTGAATCCTTGGAAGACTCGGCGTATCGTTGCGGTCGACACGGAGACCACCGGTCTCGATTGCGCGGTCGATGAAATCGTAGAGATCGCGTTCGTCGCCGGGCATCTCGAAGAGGTGGAGGGCGGGAAGCTGGTGATGGTCGAGGAGGAGGTCTTCCACACGCTCATCCGGCCTCGACCTGCACTCATGGACAACTACGCAGCAGCGGCCGCCATCACGGGTATTACGTGGGAGCAGCTCAAGAAGGCCAAATACTTCCCAGACGTCGCGAAGGGGCTAGGAGCATTCATCTCGCGATGGGACGACGCTCTCTTCGTCGCGTTCAACGCGCGCTTCGATCATGCGTTCATCTACTCGCAGTTCCTCAAGTACGGCTTCGCGGTCCCGCGATGTCTCTCGGGCTCTGCCAAGCTCATCGATCCGTGCAGTTGGTCTCGCGGCCTCGACCGATACAAGTCGGGCGGTCACAAGCTCACCGTCATCTCTGGTCGATACGGCCTGCTCACGCAGGAAGAGATGCAGGCCGGGGCTCACCGTGCCGACTTCGATGCGCGCCTCGCGTTCCGTGTCTTCGCGCACTTCGCAAACGACCCACGCGTGCCGAACGATCTCGACGACCTCTTCGACTGGCAAGAGACGCAACACGCGAACTGGGCCGCTTACTTCTTCGGCACCGTGCGCCCCAAGATTGCGGCCGAGAAGCGCGCAGTGGCAATGGCAGAAGAGCGTGAACGGCAGCGGGTATTCGCGGAGGTCGCGGTGACATCTACTACAGAGGCAATCTCCGATGACTAGCTCCATGAAACCGACTCTCTGGGAATCGTTCCTTCGCGGCTGTGCCTCCGTCCTCGACTTGGGCGGCACGCTCTTCCACATCCGCCTCGCGAGCCTCGCTCAGCGACGTCGACATGGTTGCGCGCGCACAGACGCGGAAGCTCTCACGCGTGACGCGGAGCAGATCGCCGAAGACTGGCGTCGTGTTGGTGAGGGGTTCCGCCGTCCCTAGCGGACGTCGATTCTTGTTGGCCCACGGTCACGACTCGTCGTACAACCTCGGCGATGAAGACCTCACCCAAGGCGCTCGTCGCCCTCGTCCGCGTGTTCATGGCGTTTGTCGTGATCTCCATCGGCTCCATCGGCTTCATGCATTCGGCGAATGCCGACGAAGACCCGAAGGTCGAAATCCTCAAACGCCTCCCCCTCATCTATCGTACGACGCTCCCCGACGACCATCCGGCTGTCGTGCGCGCACGTGCTGCTCTCGCGGACGCATACACGGCGCTCGCGCTCGAAGGCGAGCCGCAGATCGATCTGTGGGCGCGCCGTATCTGGGGATGGAGCGGCTACGAAGCGAGCTTCTTCGC